>VFQS010000170.1_pt1 | contig 86475 bp, 79 predicted proteins | sample 3512361 | NCBI WGS metagenome assembly VFQS01 (sample SAMN10412375, study PRJNA504923) | tailings metagenome | isolation source: Relicate 1 Philex TSF3 active mining | place: Philippines | reverse complement strand
AAGATAAGAGAAGATCTGGAAGACAGAGAAACAAAAATGCATGATAGGGTTTTTCCACTGAAACAAGGTGACAAAGATGGTGATTCAAAGCTGAAAGGATCTGGTATAATTGCTGCTGTTCAGAAATCTTTGATTGATGCATTTGCACCAATTAAGAACCTTTTAGATCCAAGAGGAGGTGCAAATGGTAAATTTGAAAGTGCATTGACCGTTGCAATAAAATCTATTCAATCTTCTCTTGGCAACAAAGATGTTAACGGAAAGCTTGATAAGCCTTTGTTGGAAGTAATACTTAAGCTGGACCAAGTTTCTTCTGAAAATAAAGGGAAAATAAAAGAAGCTCTTTCTAAATTAAGAGAAACATATTACACTGTCAGTGAAGGAGCAAACGCTCTAAGAGCTTCCGAATTCTTAAGGCTACTTGAAGCGATGACCTACATTGACCCTGACGATATAGAAGCAAAGATCAAGGTGTACTCCGAGGAAATCCAGGAGGATGACGCATCAATCGCAGATCCAAAAACTTCCGAAGCAGCAGTGGCGGAAGCTTTAGCTAAAATGTTAAGAACTAAAAACTATAACAAAAACGCAGAAGCTGAAGATTTCATGAGAGAAGATGGCACTCTAAAGGGATCTTATCCTGTTGATTTTCTTGATGCTTGGCAGAAGTCTATTTCAGGAGACAAAAACATCTCTTATTTTTTCATTGAGGACGAGGAAGGAAACGGTGGTTTATACCCAACGAAAAGACTTTCCTCCAATGTAAATAAGCCGTGTAACTGGAATAAGTATTCTCAAATTGCTGGACATGATGACGAGGACTTAAACAACTTTGGAAAATGGTATACAACGTATTGGAAAAACTTTGGAGGAGTTGATTCGTCTACTAAACTGGGTGTTTTAGATGACGTGATTGCATCAAATTGTGACAGCTCAAGAAACGATAAGCTTGATGACATTTGTTCGGTATACGAAGAAATAAGGGATGTTTTAACACCAAATAAGGAAGAGATTTCTGCTGGATATTTACGTCCATCATCTTTGAAAAGGATTATTGAGTCTATGAAGGGAATTGGTGCATCCGATATAGATTCTTTAAATCCTGATGAATTAAGATCCTTGTATAATACTGTTGTTCTTATATCTCCATTAGTGACATTTGACCAAAATACAAAGGAATGGTGTCCTGCATTAGATGTACTTTCTAAATCTCTGGACAAGGACACAGAGTCCCTTGTAACAGAAATGAAAAAGTGCTCCTCAATAGGGAAACCTGGAAAAATGAGTAACGAAAAGGTTATAGTTATGGATTCACCTGTGGAGGGAAGCGGAAACGAGGTAATGAAATCTATATTGCTTGGTGTTTCTGAAGAATCTAATAAGTCTGCCTCGATGAAATCTACACTAGGCAAAGTATTACCTATTGTGAAAGGTTTGAATAAGCATTCTAAAAGAATGGGTGTTAAAAATTCAAAGGACATTTCTCCCGAAATTTCAGATTCTATTGTCATAGTCTCTTATCAAAAGAAAGATTAAGAAACTTAAGGAAAATCTGATTGTATAAGTCAGGAAATCTTTTTTAAGTGGACAATAAGAAAAGGAAGATATATTTTTTAACTTTTTGTAGCGAGGGACCACCTTACGATTCAGGTAAACCCTTACTACATAATGTTGGAAAGATAAAATCTTTACTTTCTCCATTTTTCGAAGAAATCCTTGTTTACACCCCCAGACTTATTAAACTTTGTAGTGGATCTGATAATTTTTGTAATGTCCACGAAGGTGAATTTCCTCTTAATCCTGGGTTGAACCACTTAGGATGTGGTGACTTTAAATCCTTTATCATAGATAAAACCCTGAACGAAATAGAAGAGGGTGCATACATCTTTTACCATGATTGTAACTTTTCTAAATATCCTCAGTATTGGCAAACAGACTGGGAAAATTTAGGATTAATGTTTGATCTTTTACTTGAAGCAAATGGTTCAGATTTCTTCATTCCGTTTGAATCCTTGCTCGACGGTTCCCCTAATCTAGTTCGATATCACGGTAAAAAATACACTACAGATGCTGTGATAAAAGATCCTATCGAAGCGGAATTAATATCTAGATGTTATGAAATAGCTTCTAGTAGAATGGTAATTAAAAACACATCCAAATCTAGAGTTTTTTTTAAAGAATATTTGGATCTTTGTTCTAGGAAAGATCTTTTAACCAAAGAGCCAAATCCAGACCCTTATCCCGAGTTTACTCATAGCTGTCCCGAACAACATGTGTTAAACCTTTTGATCTATAAGCATATACTGGAAGGTAAATTAAATCCAGAATTTCCTAAATATATGTTTTATAATCGTAAATTTAGGATAGATGGGAATCTTATGCAGTATGAAAATTTCACATTGACGAAATATATGTCATCAAAATCCATAAGATCAATGATCAGTAAAATTCAAGGAGATGATAACAATATTCGAGGGTCCAAGGAATTCGGGGAAGACATTTTTAACACGTGAGTATTCCCGTGTTAAAAACACACCAATATTCAAGTTTGATTTTGTAGGTTGGTTCGATAGGCTAAATTTATCAGACACTGCCAGAGAAACTCATACTTTCGCTCTTGGCAAAGAACTTATGCTACTCCAGCTAAATTCTCAGGGATTTTTGCCTGATTTTGTTTTGGACCGGGGTATTTTGACTGTACTAACCTGGGGAATTATTTCCGATAGGATCTCGAAAGAATCTGCTCTGCATCAAATAACAATGATCTCCGAGCAGGGACTACTAGATAACATAGAATTCGTTATTGTGAGCGGAAAAAATCCATCTGGCGAATCCCGTAACAAGGATAGATGGGATTTTAGAGAGGATAATGACGAAGAAATGGAAATACTATCGCTTCTGTTGGAAGAGATAAGCAAACCAAAATACAATATTAGGATAAGAAGAATCCTCAATACATTCGACGAAAAAACTTTAATTGAAATAGGAAATCTTTAAATATGTGTGGAATACTTTTAACCAAGAGAAATGACGCAAACGTCATTGATTCTATTGAGCATAGAGGAATAGAAAAAACAGTATTAGAGAGGGACGGTGTCATAATGTGTCATCACAGGCTCCCAATACAAACAATAGATGGCGACAACTGGAATCAGCCCATAGAAATTTCCGATGGTATATTTCTTCTTTTCAATGGTGAGATTTTTAATTATGATCGTGAGAAATTTGGATCTGATGTTGAATACCTAGCTTCTCTTTTTTCTAGATACAATGGAGGGAGCTTTGAAATGTTCTGTGTCTTGTTTATACCAACTATCCAAACTTGGGATGGTTTCTGGGCAATTACAATTTACGATTCCAATACTGGTGAAGTGATTGCATTTACAGATCCACTGGGCAAAAAATGTCTATACTATAACACGGATGGCGAGATATGTTCGGAAATCAAAGGCCTTATCAATGATTCTTCTTTTATTGATGAATCATATATAAGCACCGTTAAAAAATGGGGATATAACACAGATCCCAGAACAGCATATTCCAATATAAAAAGAATACTACCAAATAACATATATCATTTTCACGTAGATTCCTCGGAGTTCATCTCGGTCTACTCCTCTTATTATAAGGGGTTTGAGCATCCAATACCTGAGCTAGTAGGAAAGGATTACGAGGAACACATGGAATGGCTTTGGAACAAAATGTTTGAGTCCGTAAAAAATAGACTTGTGTCGAAGGATTATCCAATCTCTCTTTTAATATCAGGAGGTCTGGATTCTTCAATAATAGCTGGAATATTAAATGAGATCGGTGCTGATGTTCGATGGTTCAGTATAGAGAATGGTGAAAACGAGTATGTGAAAATTTTAGCAGATAGCCTGGGGAAAGAGGTATCTTTCCTTGATTATAGTATGGACGAAAGCAAAATTAAGGAGATCTACCAGAAATGGAACGAAGGACCCATCGATCTAGGGTCTGTTATTCCTCAATATCATTTGTTTGAGGCTGTTAAGAAATTTGGAGGATATCGCATAGTCCTTTCGGGGGATGGTGCTGACGAGCTTTTCGGAGGATATAAAAGAATCCATGAATTTGACTCTCAGAAATCTGATGTTTTTGATGAACTCTCTTTCTATCATTTGCCAAGATTGGATAAAATGTCAATGGCTCATACCCTTGAATTGAGGAGCCCCTTTCTCAATCTTGATTTAGTAAGATTCGCTTTACATCTTCCCCTTGAATGGAGAAAAGATAAACAAATTCTCAAAGATACTTTCGCTCCTCTTTTGCCTGAAGAAATTATAACCCGAAAAAAGGCTCCACTTAAAAATCCTGAGATAAAAGAAGATAAAATAGCTTATAGATATAAAGCTGTGGATCTCTTTTTAAGCTAGTAAATGGAAAAAGAAAAGGTTCTGGATATATAAAAGAAAATTCTCTTATAATGGGAAATAGTATCAAGACTTTTTCTGAATTTAAATCCAAAACCCATTCAAATGTTAACGAAGGAATATTCGATTACGTAGGTAACCTTATCTCTTCAGCAGGAACAGGCATATCCGATGTAATCAAGGGGAAGGCCGCTTCTTATCTTATGGAATTCTTTGGAATTGGCGAAAAATCTATCCTCAGCAAACTTGTACAGAACTTCGTAGAGCAAATCCCAGTAATGGATTTATTCTCTATACTTTTTCAAGGTAAGGCCAACGCAGCTTATCTGGCTCCAAAGGCGGCAGACGCAACTATAGAATTCTTAACTGAAAAAGGACTAGATGGCATAGCTACTGATTTAAAAATAGAGACTGATGGATGGATTTACAGAACTATCTCTGAAATGCTTAGCAATGAGGCAAGGAGAAAGGATTTTAGACAAACTCTAGAAAATTTTTATCTCAGTGCATTTAATGGATTTACCCCGATCGGAACTGATGAATTTACAAAATCTTTATCCCCATCTGAACAAAGCGAATTCACATCTTCATTGAAGGGAATGGCTAAAAAATCAGGGAAAGACATAGATATCCCTTCTCAAGAAAAACCAAATATTATTAACAGTTTCCTCTCATCTCTGATGGGTGGAGGTCAATCCACTAATTCTCTTGGATTGAGCTCGGGACAAACATTAATGTAAAAATTAAAAAACTAAAGAGATGAATATTAACGACGTTTCGAAAAGAGAAATTCTAGATTTTACCCAATTTAGAAATAAGGTACATGACGATTCCTATAAACCTTTCGCTGCTGAAAATCAGGAGGGTGGAGAAGGAAAAACCGGACTACATAAAATAAAAAGGGAGCCTGCTTATGATTGGGTTGGATATGCTGATGCTGTTTTCTCTCCAGAAAAAGCAGGAATCGAGGTTCCTGGCTATAATGCCAAGGGTGACAGAGATTATGTTAACGGAGTTGGTGCAGCGGATATTTATAATCCAGGCATGGTTTCTACAATGGATACCTCTGAATCACAAGTCAACGAGTCTCGTATTACAAGGCTTAGAGATTTCTAAAAAAGTACAAAGTATAAATTATAAAAGGCAAGTTTCGAAACTTGCCTTTTTTTATGAGCTATAAAATCTAAATTACTAGCATGAAGATTAGATTAGTTCACATTCTGACTGAGCCGGAAGCAAAAAGAGAGGCAGAATCGATTGAATCAATTTCTCCCCTTGGCGGCATGGGTATTGAATACATTCAGCAAGTAAACGAAAGGTATTTAGGAGAAGATTGGAAGCTTACTCCCGCAATATCACAAACTCCATTCACAAACCATGGACCTGGACACTATGGAGCCTTTCAATCTTTTAAGAAGGCTATGCTCGATAATTTCTCTGATGATATCGATGCTCTTGTACTTTGCGAATGTGACTGTGTTCTCACTTGCACACCCGAAGAATTTATCGTTGGATTGGAGAGGGGAATAGAATTTTCTAACCGAAATGATGTTTGCTATCTTTCTTTGGGATCTAGGTATGTAAATGGTGTTTTACAGTCTCCCGAGACCGGTAACGATCCTGAATTTCCTGACTTCTACATTACTAATAAAGTAATTCTTGCTCACTGTGTTGTTTTGCCTCAGGCTTTCAGGGAAAGAATATTAGCTAATATTTTAGAGTATAGCTGGGATAGCCCGGATCTATGGTTTAATGAATCTTTCTGGAGGTCCGGACTATCAAAATTTGGAATCATTAAGGAAAGGCTTGCCAGACAACATGAGGGTGTTTCCCTAATCGATAACGTCTGGAAGGAATCTCAATAGTTATTTGTTTCTTTCTTTAGTTGAAGAAATCTCTCTAAAGAAAAGTTCTTTCGCTATTTTTAAGGTTACTGACTCCTGGTCAAAATCTTCGAATATTTCCATAATCGTTACTGCTGGGTCTATTGCAGGTGGGAGACCTAATGATTCAAGTACCTCATGTGCTATGAATTCGTATGATAGTGAAAAGTATGGATTTCTAAGCGGAACTTTTTTCATTATTGCACCTCTTGAACCCTCCCCGGTTTCCCCTGTTTTCCACCAATATGCAATAATATGGTCAGATGCCATATTTCTGAAAATTAAAATACCCAAATCATTGTTTGGAACCCCTACTGTTTGGAGACTGAAGGTTCTAATCCTACTTTCGATGTTTTTCCATAGATCCATTCCAAGGTCAGCATATTTATAGAGGATCCCTAGTGATGTTTCTATTATTTTTAACAGTTCCTCCCTTTCGTCTTGACTTGCTTCATATTTTTCTAAATAAGAAATTATGGACTTTGTACCTACCGTGAATTCTTCGTTTTCTTTTAGTTGGTCGGTTAGCCAGTATTTTGCATAGTTTAATTCTTTGATCAGGGAGAAAATTCTTTTGATCGGATAATAAATGTCCTCTTTTTCAATGTCTTTGTTTACACTGGAAAGAAAATCTAATAAAACATATTGCTTGTGCTCCTGATCGAGTGGATGTTCTATGAACCATGTTGATTTAATGTTTTTCATGGCAGGACTTCTTATGTTGAAAATATAATCTATATATTGATCTTTCTCGGAAGATCCTGACTTTTAAAGAACGAGTTTTCTTTTGGGATATATAATACATAAAAAAGTGTACCTTCAGGATGTCAAGAATTTACGATTACGGATCATTTAGCTCAAACAAAAACAAGAGGACCAGTTCTGAGTTAAGCTTTACCTGCGAGCTTGACTACTTGGAAGTCGAGATTGTTAATAGACCTCCCGAAATAACAGATGTGGATTCTCTAGAATGTGAGATCGATTATCAGGCTTCAGTAGAAAGGTCGAAGGATGGAATCCATGATATAAACTTTAAAGTCGAAAACATTGAACTTGAAGTTAAGGTTGACGATTATCCGAATGACCAGAAGGAATTTGAATTTGATATCACACCGGGTGAAAATTTACCGTTCCCGAATTTGGTTGTTAAAAAAGGAGAAAAGCTAATACCATCAGCTCCAACTTTTGTTAGAATAAATATGATGAAATCCATGAACGTTATGGATTTTAGAGTAGAGATCTTATTTGGTAAAGATGAGTAATAGAAGAATTTTGAATAGTTACGAATTTTTGTCTCTAAATGAATCTAACGGGGTTTCCAAGAAGGATATCGGTGTTATTGGTCCTTTACCGTCAGGAGATCTTGTAATTAAGTATTCGACGAAAGATGCACCTTGGAAAAGGAACGACTCGTCATCATCTCATTTTTTTGAAGTTGGCGAATCTGAAATTGAGATTCCTAAAAAATGCATAGATGTTTCCGTTAGTCCTGGTTACGACATCATTACTTTCAAAACCGGTATGAACTGGTTTAAGAATGAGGAAAATTATAGATCTTTTGAAAATTTAGTTGAGGATTTCATATCACATAAGTTAGCTTCAGGTAGGAAAAAGATTAATCCACTAGAAGAGGACGTAAACATAATTACTGACGAGATTGGTATAGATGCTGACGTTGATCAATCGGATCAGAACTCGGATTTTGAAATTGATGGATCTTTATCTAATGGGATGGAGTTCGAGTTTTCAAAATCCTCCTTGGATGACCCTATTAAAAAATTACTTTTATACAAAAGTCGCGAAGAAATACACCCTACCATAGAGATGAAAAGAAAAGGTTCTAAATTTTCTTGCAAGTATAGAACTCCTTATGGTAAATTCGAAAGCGAGCACGATTCGTTAAGCTCAATATTAAAGAGTCCAATTGATAAATATTTACTTTCTGTTTGTATAGACGGAAAGAACTTAGAGGAGGACCAGAGGGACCTTGTAAATCACCTTTTAACCTTGTTTAAATATCACACTTGGGTAAAACCTGAATCTGGTGTAGAAAACGTGATGGAAAGATATCTTGATGAATCTAGGGAGATTAAAAGAGTTATGGAAATTCTTAAAAACTCCATCCCCGAAAAACACATTGAAGAAATGTACTCAGATGCTAGAGCAAAGTTCATTTCGAAGAAGTAAACATTTTCTGGAACACTTTCCAACTTTTCCTGTATAAATTTCAAATTGAATATTGCTATTCGGTGAACTGTTTACATTGGCATAGGCATCATTTGCACCCAGTAAATCTTTAAATGTGGACATATGGAATGGCTTAAAAGAATCTTCTCAAAGAAAAAGAAAATGGACTTATCAGAAAAAACTCTTCCCGAGCTCAAAGAAGAGCTATCACAAAAGGATTTCCAGTGGATAAAGGGAGATAAAATGGGAAATATAGAGGGCTTCAAAGACGTTACCTCAGATCCGAATACTGGAATGACTTTTGTTGAATTTTCAAGTGGTGGTCGAATCAATCTGGAACTTCTCGGTGAATATATGGATATGTTCCCTGCATCTAAAGTTGATTTTTCTAATGCCCAAGCTCCCAGCACAATTCCACAAGTTGCTCCAACCCAAATACAACCAGCTCCACAGGAAAGATCAGTGAAAACTTCACAATCTGTTTCTTCAGTTGAACTTGAAGAATCCCCGATATATACATTATTGAAAAAACAGAAGGAGAATTGGGTGAATGTAAACATCACACTTAAACTCAATTTGCCATCTAAGAATTTATATAATGTTCTAATATCTTCTTTCGATGGAGCAGAAAACGAAGTCATTGATTATGTGACAGAGGGAATAGATATTGAGGATATTAGAGCAGCTCTTGGCGAATCTATATCCTCTTACTATGAGCAAGCTAAGAAATCGACTAGCCAAAGAGCAGACAAAAAAGAAAATAATATCCAAGAAGATGGAGAATAATAAGATCCTATTTGAATCGCCAAACCTACATGTAGTAGAGAGAGACGGAAGAGTTGGTGTTGTTCCAACTTTTATAAACGTTGTGGTGATGCCCTTTATTTCAGACGAACAGGGATTGCCTTTGGCAATTGGTATTCTTAAGGAGCCAAATCCTTTTAGGGAAGGTGGAGCCTCAATTTCTCTTATTACTGGAACCAGCGAAGATGAGGATCCAGATTTATTAACTACCGCAAAAAGAGAATTGGAGGAGGAAAGCGGTTTTACTGCGGATGATAATTCTAGATGGTATTATTTGGGATCTGTAACTTCATCAAAGTTTGTTGATCATGAACAACCTTGCTTTGCTGTAGACGTGACTGGATTAGAAAAAAGTGAACCAAAAACTGACGGTAGTGAGGAGGAAAAACAGATGATCTTTAAGTTTATCCCAGCTAATGATGTGGTGAAAGCCAAAGACATTTTTATACCCGGACTTTTCTTAAAATTATTTAAATATGTTCTTGGGATAGATATACAATCATCATCCAATCAAGAAGACACTAACGGATTTAATTTCACTATTCAATGAGTTTAGCAAGAAGACAAAGAAGACAAATAGCAAAACATTTCGGTTACCTAGGTAAGAAAGAAAGCGTTGATGCTATGCGAGAAAGACTACAGAGATCTCAAAAGATGGGCAGTCAGCTACATCTTCAGCATCTAGAGAGAGTCCAAAATGAGATTATTCAATCAAGAAGACAAAATCAAATAGCTAAGGAAGAAAGCCTTGCTGGTGAGATTTTAGCAAACTCTGGTGATTCTACAGATTCACCTGGTATCAACACTGGTGCTTTTGATTTCTTGAATAATTCTAAAAATGCTCCATTAGCATCTGACGAAGAAAAGGACACTAATGTTAATGATTGAGGAAACTCCAAAAGTTAGATTTATACTCACCTCAAAGCCACTGAAAGAGGCGAAGAGGAAATATTGTGATGTAAAATCATTTTACATTGTAGATATAGGTAAGATTATAAGGGACCTTGGATATGATGTAAATACACTTAGCCCTGAATCGGAATTTGTTATTAATTACGCAGTTCAAAAGAAAATTACCCACGGAATATATAGTACTAGATGTAATGACATCCTGGTCGTTTATAAAAACATCTCTGAAAAGTTCGTCGATAATTTAGAATACTTTCTAAATGAAGAAGTTGAAGAGGAGTTGGAATTTACGATTACGATGGATTAGAAATAGTACTAAAATGAATGGGCGGAACATTTAATAATAGGAATTCCTCAACGAGTTCAAGCTCGGTTTCTGAAAATTTTTCCAATAGACAAAACGGATTCCAGTACCGTGGTGCGGCAGCATCCAATGCTGCTAACAGTTCTGTATACACTTCCGGGGAGGGACAACTGGATAGTTCATCTGCTCAGCTTACAAGCAGAATGTCCAATCTTGGGTCTGTTAATCCGAATAAGGGACCAACTGCTAGAACACTTTTTTACAATGGCGGTTTTTATAGCTCTGAGGATGCAAAGTATGGTCAATTTCTTTTTTATTCTTTCGGGAATAATCAAAATGATTTTATTCAAGAATATTACAAATCGGAGAATAGGGATTTTAACAAAAACATATCTTCAATAACACCAGTAACCGGATCTGGTGGAAGTAAGAATCCATCCGCTGGACAACTAGTAAGGATTACAAACGAAACCCTCAATGAAGCAACCCCTGATCAAAATAACGGTGATAGCTCCGGTAGTCTTAATACAAGGGGGAATAAGTCTTTAATTATTGGAGGGATTTCTGCCCCGTATTTTTGGAAGGACTTTTTGTATTGTAAGTATTACGGGGCCATTCCAAATAACTACATGGTAACCCTCAGGAGATTCCCTGCACCAATGAGGGATAATCTTTCTATTCCGGATCAACTTCTGGCATCTGACCTTTATAAGAAGCAAGGTGCCGGTAGGCCGGTAGCTCAGGCAGTTACATGGTGGGGTGGCAACACAGGAAATACCCTTAATGATATTATTGGATTTTCTACCGGATTAGAATGGGAAGAAAAGTATCAGAGTGAGGTTTCATACCAAAAAGGAATGGATCAAGGATTCTTTAAGAGTGTGTTGGGCCGTGCTTTTGCTGGTGCCGCGTCGGGTGCCGGTGCCGGTGAATTACTTGGTCAGCTGGGTGACGTTGCTAATCTTGCTGTTGCAGCAACTGAGGGTGGACGTGATGAAGTAACTACCCCAAAGATCAATTTTGCTTTGAGAGATAAAATGACCAGAGAGGGTGGACCTCTATCTGATTTCATATTCGTTTCTGTAGATACCGTAGATAAAACATGGGTTAGGGGGAGAGGACTAAAATTTGGTGAAGCTACGATAGATCTAAAATTCCATTACGAGTTAACTTCTGTTGGCGAGGTTAATACAAAAGCAGCAATGCTCGATATTATCGGTAATCTCCTAGCTCTTGGTACTAATTATGGACAATTCTTAACTCCTGATATTAGATATGATAACGGGTTTCCTGCAATAGGATTTCCTGGTGGAAATGAGGGATTGCTTGCTTTTTATTCAGATCCTATAAAGTGGACAAAAACTGCTATCAAATACCTTGCTGATCCCGATGGAACTACTATGAATGACCCGCAAGCACAGCAATTTAAAGAATCTGCTGACAGAATAGACCAAGCTGTTGCAGATTTGCAAACAACTATCAAGCAACTTGCAGATTCCGGTGACATGGCATCCATAGCAAGTGTTATTGATGATCCTGCAGTTGGAAATCTTTTGGCGTTTTCATTAGCGGATGATTTTATCGAGACTATACAACTACCTATATCAATCCAAACTGGTGCACCCACGGGGGAATGGCATCTAGTAGTTGGGAATCCAATGAACCCAATAGCAATGATTGGTAATTTAATCGTAGATGAGGTTGATATATCCTTTGGTGAGGTTTTAGGTCCTGATGACTTTCCGACCGAGGTCATGGCAACATTTACACTCAAACATGGTAGAGATAGGGAAAGAGGCGAGATAGAATCAATGTTTAATAGGGGTGATGGAAGGTTGTACCAGAGTACAATTTCTACATATTCGAACAATCAATCTATATACAATCAAGGTACAGCCGATGGTGGTACCCTTCCTTTCAGACCTGGTCAGGATCCATCTACAGTAACCCCCAGCGAGATAGCTGCTAGATCCGGTGCAACACAACAATAAGATAAAATTGAATTATGTTAACAATTGATACACTAGGAAAAAACAAGAATGTCTTCAATCCAAATCCGGAGGACCAGGACAGAAATTTTGGTATATGGGATCTAACAAGATCCAGTGTTTCTTATAAAAATGTGGAAGTGCAATTCAAGAAATATTCAGTTGTTAGAGAGGATCAGCAAATGAGACCTGATATTATAGCATTTAAAGTTTATGGGGATCAGTCTTACGTAGGCTCTTTAATGAAAATCAACTCTATATCAAATCCTTTTGCTGTACAGGAGGGTGATGTTATAGTTGCTCCAACAGTGAAGGCAGTGGAAGCATCCTTTACTACAAAGGGTTCTACTTTAAAAGCATCGGAGAGTAATAATAACAACCCGAACACTAAATTCAGACAGGCACAGGAGCAAAAGAAATTTAAGATAAGCAATTCAAGAAAAGATTTTTTAGAAAGAAGAGCCGCTGGAAAAAACCCCACCCCACAAATCTTACCTCCTAACATGATGCAAGAAGGTGAAAGACAAACGATAAGGACAAATTCAGTAATTGGGTTAGGTCCTGATGTAAGTAACGCATCCCCAAATCCAAACGCTAATATTTGATGATCTATGGCATCAGAGCAAATAATTATTAATAATTTTTCTAAAACTAGCATAAGACTAGATGAGCTTGTTGTCCCTAATAGAACTGGTGATGATAATAAGAATCAGAATCTTTTTAGTGACACTGATGAAAAATCTTGGGGTGCATATAGACCTGTAATATTTATAAATGGATATTATGCTGATCAGTATTTAGAATATTTTGAATTGAGTCAAACTGATTTTTTGCCGGTGATCAGATTTTCTTTCAGTATGGATGACCCTCTTTTTATTAGTGTAAACTATCCAAAGGATGGAGATATAGCATCGGTTTATTTAAGATCCAGAGAGGAAGTTTATAAACCAATCAGAATGGATTTCAATATACTCAAGGTTTCAGCATCCCAATCAGCGGACCCAGAAGGAAATGGAATTAGATTTAATGTTCTTGGAGAGGCAAGAATTCCTGGCCTATATTCGGAGGTTTCTAAAGCTTTCCGACTAAGAACTTCATACGATGCCCTTTTTGATGTTTCACAGGAACTAAATCTTGGATTTTCTTCAAATGATTCCGGATTAACCGATGAAATGACTTGGATATGTCCCAACTTTTCATATTATAATTTCATTCACGAAATTACCGAGAGAGCATACAAAGACGATCAAAGCTTTTATAAATGCTGGATAGATCCATACTACAATTTAACCTTTGTTAATCTTAATAACCAAATTACTGCTGACGACTATGTGCAGAATGTTAAAGTCATCAGGGGGGTTTCCACAGGGAATGCCAATGATGCTTTCATTCCTGGTACTGATTTGGATATGCAGGAAATTCCTTTAGTCTTGACAAATCAAAAAGGATCGGGTGATCTTCCTTTCTACATTCTTAATTATTCTCTTATTTCTCAATCGGGGAATTCTAACAATGAATATGGGTATATTCAGGAAGTTCAGTTTTATGATGAAAATATTGTAACCGACAATCCGTCTGAAAAATATGTGAATTACACCGTGGAATCTGTTACCTCTGAGAATATTGGAACAAATCAGATTTTACAAAAAGGACGAGCCATTGAGGATGAATACAAAGTAGAGGTAAGAAAGCATTGGCACGGTTCCTTGAATGGCGGAGTACACGAAAACTTTATCCAAGCCCTAGTACAAAATGAATTCAATAATGCTGATTTGACCAAATTTACTCTAAGAATTGAAACAGCCCAATATTATGGAGGATTCTACAGGGGTCAGGCAGTTCCCGTTTTAATTTATGTTAACGACCAAGGAATAAGAAAGCAAAACGCTGGTGTTTCTAATGATCAAAAACCAGAAAGCGAGGTTAATCCAGTTTTGGATAGATTTCTTTCTGGAAACTATGTTATTTCCGGTATAGACATCAGGTATGATGAATTAACAGGTCTTCGTCAGGTTTTTTATCTTAACAAAAGAGAATGGACTCTGAACAGTGCCGGAACATTCCCGAAAGCATTTCCGATTAACTTACTTTCCAGATAAATATAGAAAAATAACTTTTTCCAGATGGGGATCAAAGCAACTGATAAAAATAGAAATCTTTTCCTTAAGGGATTTAAGCTCTCAGAATCTGGAAAGAATGAGGACCCGACTTACTTAGGATTTAAGATTGTGTTTGATTTTGGGATTCTCCCAATAAATTCTGAGCATGGGTGGCCTCCTAGCCCGTTGCTTAAATCCGGAAATTATACATTGAATGCTACAGCTGCTGCTGCAACTCAATTAGGAAATCCTTTCGGGCAACCACAATACATACAAAGGCAGAGTGATGTCACATATTATTCTGCTTACAACTATTTACTGGAAAGAGAAGCTAACTTTCCTAGTCCCAATAATGTTAAGAGAGCGAATGCAATCAGACAATTCACAAAACTACTTGCAGAAATAAACCAAAATTCGCCTTGGTTTTTCCAATCAATTGATGGATTAAACGATCTGAATAGAGTAAGTAAATCTGGATTTCAAGTGGAGGAAGGATTTGATGACTTTGATCCTCAAAGAACAAATGGTAAGACCTTGACAATAAATTGTTTGGAATCTCTCAACTTAAGAATTGCTGCACTTGCTGAATTGTATAATCAGGCAACTTTTGATGCTGACAATATGAGGTGGCTGGTTCCAAGGAACTTAAGAAAATTCACGATGTGGATTTTTGTCACAGAAATTAGAAACTTTTTCAAAACTAGTAGGTTAACTGCTTCAAGCACGGCTTTGACAGCACTGGATAATTTTTCTTCATTATTAACGACAAATAGTAATCCCGGAGCTTCTATTGTTGAGTCACAGTCAGGGGAATATTCGGTAAATGGATTTAACTTAGGTGCGGAGAGCAATAGCGGTGGTGGAGGTGGTGCATTTTCTTCTTTTGTTAATAATGTTTTTGATGGGTCTGGTTTGTCTAACGATGTCCAGGCCTTCACAAACCAGCAGGATCAAACCGGTATTAAACCAGTATTGATTTACGAGTGTCACCAATGTGAATTTGACTTTAGTGAAAGCGGCCCTTTGAAGGACACTGTAGACATGGGATCTAGCAATGCTGAACCTGAGACCAACTCATTTAAAATACATGTTGGAAAGGTTAGAATGAAGAGTCAATTTCCTAACATAAGAGGAGATAAGAAACCCCTCATTTTAGCTGATGGTTGGGATCAGAATAGATCTAGCTATCAGATATTAGGTGATGACACTCTTTCCTTGGAAAATGCACTTGGTTTGGGACAGCAGGTTTTAACTAATATGGTTTCAAATGCTGTTTCGGATTTGGTCAATGAGGGAATAAATCAGTTTGTTAATCCTTTGTTGAGCGGAGTTAATCAATCTTTACTTGGAAATGCTTACAGTTTGAATCCTTCCCAACTTGCAAGGCTCACTAACGATAATGGAAATTTTGGTTTTAATAATCTTGAAAACTTTTTGGGTGGAGCGGCAGAAACTGGGATAGACAATATTTTCAAAGGTAACCTTCCAAACCCCCAAACCGTAGGAGAGGGCGGACCCCCACAGAGAATATATCAGCCGGTCCCACCAACTGATGTTTACGCAGGTGTTCCCGGATCAGACCTAGCACCTCCTGGAAGAGTGTATCCACCTCCCGGCGGGGATGCTTATGGCAATGTTCCTGGAACTGATCTCGGTGTACCAGATAGAGTTTATCCAGGCCCAAGCGATGATGCATATGTAAATGTCCCAGGAACTGATCTTGGTGTTCCTGATAGGGTTTATCAGGATCCTTCCGGCGATGCATATCAGAACGTACCTGGTACTGATCTTGGTGTCCCAGATCGGGTTTATCAAGAGCCTACTGGAGATTTCTATCCAGATGTTCCTGGTGTTGATCTTGGTGTGCCTGATCGAATTTATCCATCACCCGGCGGTGATGTCTATTCAAATGTTCCCGGAACTGATCTGGGTGTTCCAGATAGAGCATATGGTAATAACCTGAACGATGATGTTTATTCAGGGGTTCCTGGCTCGGATCTTGGTGTTCCTGATAGGAATTATACTCCAAATTTGAATGATGATGTTTATACACAGAACACTACTCAAAGTAATCAGTTGGGTAATGATAGGGTTTATGCAGATCCGGGTTTAGTATCATCAAGAGGAGAGCTTAGGTCCCCTGAGAATAATTTTAGGCAGCCTCCAGGTACTGTTTACTCTCCAGTCCAGAGAAGAACAACTACCGGTGAAATTGGAAAAATATACCCAGTGACCACTGGCGATTTTATTGTGGATAGACCTTTGAATTTGGGGAACGAAAAGCCAGCTGGTAAGTATAATGTTAGTCTAGGTGATTTTAATCCTGAGGACTATGAAGAACAATAAACACTGATAGTAAATGAGTTATTCTCCACCCAAAATTTATCTTGGCGAAATCATTGATATAAATGATCCGCTCAAGGAAGGTCGGGCAAAGATCAGAGTTTTTGGTCTCTTTGATGGGCTAGAAGACGAGGACATTCCATGGGCCAGTCAGGTTACCTTCGTTTCTTTTAGTGGTAAAGGGAATGGTGCTATTTCTGTCCCTAGAGTTGGGACTGTAGTGGCGGTAGAATTTGATGGACAGAATTATTACAGATTCTATTTTTATGCGGAGTGGGAGACTAATCCGGATTTACTTGAAGAAATTTCTGATTCTTATGAAGGTGCGCATTCACTCATCTATGACTCCAACTCTACCCCAGGTCCACTTAAGATATTTTACACCCAGAAAAAAGGGCTAAATTTGATTTTGGGTAATGCTAAGATTCAACTAGATACTCAGGATGGTGGACAGCTAAGGGTCGTTCTAGAGATGGGAGAGGACCAGATCCGTATGGAGAACAATAAGGTAATTATCAATTCGAATAATATTGAACTAGGTGAGGCAGCAATTGAATCTGTAATTAAGGGCAATACTTTCCAGACTTACTTCAATTCACACACCCACATAGGAAATCTTGGTGGACCAACATCTCCTCCAGTTATTCCATCAGACCCGACACATCTATCCAATGTTTCCAAAACTAGATAATCAATGGCAGTTTTACCAGATAAGATATTGGAAGACGCTGAAATTGAAGCATTTGTTGAAAGAGTTAATGCTTCCGCAGAGAATATCATTAGCGATTCGAAATTCAAAATAAGTAGCCCAAATCTTCCTGGTATTGGCCTACTCCTTAAACTTCAAATTAGAGCTTTTGAAAAAAGTTTAGCCGGTACCTTTGCCCCTGTTTTTATTGGTAAAGAAGCACTGTCTGAAGGATTCTCTGGTATAGAAAGTGCATTTGAAAGCATCCGGACAATATTTACCAATCCGTTACAATTTCTTCTAGACGAGGGTGTAAATTCAATTCTCGGTGAATTTCCCTTCCCCTTGAGACTTGAAATTGGTGGAGGAATAGATGGTAGTTTAAAAGACAAATTTGCAGACCTCATATCTGACAAGAAGCAAACTGGAGACTCTTTTGGACAGATCCAAAATTTTAACTATAATCTTGTTTACAATTCAAACTCTAATCCACTAGATGGTGAAATAACCACTCCAGGATTATCTGTTAAGGATATTAGCAAAATCAAGGTTAGTAATATAACTAAAAATGGTGAAAGGAATGATCTGTTCGGTTTTCTTAAAGCCGGCGATGTTATTCAATTATCCGACGATGAATTTAACGGTAGCTTCGTTATAAATTCAGTATCGGTTAATAACGATGGTACGTTTACCCTATCTCTTTCTTTGACTTCGGTCTCCCCTCTAAATTCCAGCGGGGGAGATGTAAGCATACCTGGTTTTAAAAACGCTACTGTAACTACAGAAAGAAATATTTTTCTAAGGCAGTTCTTGGATGAAAATGGAAATCTCAAAATTCCAATATCTGCTCTAGGGCTAAGTTTGCCTTTACTTTCCTCCCTCTCAATCTCTTTGGGTGACTTTAGTAAACTCAAGGACGATTCTCCATCTAAAAAATTCATGGAGAATTTGAGTGAAAGGTCAGGATTGCAGTTTTCTGAAATCCTAGCCGGTATAATTGATGGTAAATTTCCAAAAATAGATTTCGAACAACTACAAAAAGACTCTATAGAAGGAAATTCAGAAAGCACTGAAAAGGCCAAGGAAGATATGGTTGTTCTTGGAAGATTGCTGCAGATCGGAAGTTCGGATCCTTTTTTCTTAATCAAAATAATCTTCAATTATGTAAAATTGCTCTTATTACCTATCAATGTAGTAATAGGGGTAATAAAAGGATTGAGTGAAATAATTACTGGTCCAGTTTCGCTAATCAAAACTATTATAAAAGGCATAGTTAACCCGCTGGGATTGTTATGTGACCTTATTTCTAATGCGTTTTTAGAAGCTTTAAGACCATATATTCAAAATCCTATACTATCCGTTGGGATGACTTGGCAAGAGGCTTTAAACGAGCCAAATTCAGACCGGAGGGGACTACAGCCACTAATATCAGATATGGTATGCGGTAAGTTTTCTAGAGATTTGAAAAACTACACACCGGATCAAAGTTTTTTTCAGAATCTATCCGAATCTATCCCAGATAAAGAAAACCCACAATTTCAACCTGGATTGAACATTGATTATAACACATTCTTTGATTCAAGAAATCCTTCACAGGGTGAGGTTTCTGTTAATAGCAGTGATCCCAAAAAAGTAACAATATTCAAAGTTTCTGGAATAACTTCTACGGTAGAAAATTCAACCGCAGTCTTGACATCTTTAAATGTTGGTGACGAGTTTAGCTTTTCCCTTCAAAATTCTTACTCCCTTTTTAGAATCAGCTCAAAGAAATACGAAACTGAAAGTGAGTATCCTTTTTTTGAATTTGGTGTACAGTATGTAAAATCTGGTGTTGAGAATGCGCAGGATAAAAACATCGAAGAGTTACAGATCGATGGTATTGATACAAGTTCTTTAAAGAGTAAACTAAATGTTTCAAACCCAGATAAAACATTTCTATTCATTATAGAGAAATACCTACCTGTAAAAATGGTTGCAGTATGGGAATCTATCAAGGGTGTAATAGCAATCTTTGGCGGTTTAGCTCAGCAGGTTCCCTCGCTTCTTCCTGCTATCATAAGGAGTCTCCTAGGACTGAATGCGAATAAATCTACCGAGGAGCTAGTTGAAGCGATTAAGAATACCGAATCATCCGGCGGATCTTCTTCCGTGGAAGGGGTAGAGCAGACAATTAACCTTATCTATGACGGAGAAAGCTCACTAATGTACCTTTCAACAGATAATGAGTCTAGAGGGGGTAGTAATTATTCTACTGATGCAAGGGATGCTTTGAAAGATCTTATTCAAAACTCAAGTACCGACAATTCTCCCGGAATTGAAAATATTTTTTATGATCTTTTCTTAGGTCAGAAAGAATCTGGTGGCGACACCTCAATTATTAGGCAAAAACTTTCTACCGCTCTAGGTAAAAGTACTACGTCAAACGAATTTCTAAACTATAAGAAAGGTAGAAATTACGAGTTTCCTGAATTAGCACCTTCTAAGGATGACTTTTATTATGGACAGCTAAGTCTAATTGATGTTGGTAAGAGTGTCAAGGTCCTTTCTGAAATACTTATAAGATTTGAAAATGTATATTATTTTAGTAACAGCGGGGTAGACCTGGATGAATGGTTTATAACCGTTTATGAAAGACCTGTGGATGGATCTAGTAGAACTGTAATATATGATGGGAATGTTTACAACGCCCTCAATCGATTCAAGTTTACTAATCAGTCATTTGGTAAAAGAATTGACTTCCGTGACCTTAGAATAATTGTAAACAGGGAAATGAATTTTTTGGTTGAGTACGGTCTCCCCTCTCTGATGCAATAAAGATAATTTTTCTAGTAGATATATAGAAAGGTTAACTTTTTAAACATAAAAATAAATGAAAACTCCAGACTTAACTCGTACTACTGGTATTGAGGATTTTAATTGGAACATCTCGAACAGAAGAAAAATCAATCGTCGAATTAACACGTCTGATGATTCGAAGGTTTTCTGCCAGGAGGATTATGCACAATCACTGTATGATCTAATGGCAAGTAGTCTTAAGAACATTAGCGGTTCAAAAGATTTGAAAAGCGGTTTAGTTTACACGTGCACTATCACATTCGTAAATGATGAGTATGCAATAGCTCAAACTTTCGAAGGACAATCAATCTACATTGACTTGGTTAAAGAGAGAAAAGACGCAGCCAAACTTAACCTTGGAGGTTTAGACTTCACCCTAGGTGCAGAAACCCAGGCTATTGTTAGAAATGTTATGGGAACTTACTATGGGTCTGTGATCGATTGCTTCATCGAAAATACTAAGCTTGAATTTTTCGAACAAATTACAAAGCAGAGTCTGGCTTATGAGGCGAAGATTGAATCCATCAACAATGGGGGTTACATTGTAGAAGTACAGGGAATTAAATGCTTCCTCCCAGGTTCTCTTGCAGCTGCTAATAAAATTACTGATTTTGAATCCTACCTAGGTAAAACAATCTATGTAATGATTGATGGGTATGTTAAGAAGAAGGATATCTTCGTAGTTTCGTATAAGAAATATCTAACGAAGATAATGGATCAAAAAATCCAAGAACTTGATCTTACCAAGAAATATAGAGGTCATGTTACAGGTACTTCTGACTTCGGAGTGTTCGTGGAGTGGGAAGATATTTACACTGGCCTTATTCACAAAACTGAATTTGACAACCAGAAGGTCAATGGTTTTAGTGCAGGAGACGAAATAGAATTCTACATTAAGGAAGTAAAGGATGACAATAGATTGACTCTAACCTTCGGTCAGCCTGTTGACAAAACTTTGAAAGTCTATGAAATGAAAAAATCTTTGGAAGACGGGGAAAAACCAGTTTTCACTGCCAAAGTAAAGCATAAAAGAAAGAACGGCGCTCTTGTAGAACTAGAAGAGATCGGTCTTATTGCAATGATCCCGCAGGGAAGAATTACCAAAGACAGCAAAAATCTCAAAAGTGGAGACCAGGTTATGGTAGCTGTCTATGAGGTTGATCCGGTGATGGGAAAAATATTTGTTGAGCCAGTAAATGAGTAATTTCAACCATTTTGAGAGGAGTCAAATTTTATCCTCAGCCATTATAGGATTCGAATTCGAATTCTTTTCAGAAATGGTTAGGGGTAGGATTGTTGACTCCCTCTCAAAATTGTTGGGTAAGAAAATAATACTTTCTAACAAATACCACTCAAAGATTCCTGTCTCGGCAGACACCTTCAAGCTTGAACCAGATTATTCTGGTGGAAGTAAAATGAATGAATTAATTACTGGGCCTCTTCCATATTCGGAAGCAATGCCTGTTTTGATTAAAGTTCTGCGATGGATAGATGAGAACGGATGGACCAACGATAGATGTGCATTTCAATTCTCGATAAGTTTTGACAAGTTCGACAAATCACTCAGAAGAATGGAAGAATTGGACAAGCTTCAGTTCATTCTTGGAATTGACGAGGGATTAATATATTCTAAGTTTGGTAATAGAACAAACAACGTTTACGCAAAATCGATCAAGAAGGTAGTTCCTAGGAACAGATTTTCTATTCTCGAGAATATTACAACTATTGATCCAAAGATATTTAAAATCCCGGACGAAAAGTATTACGGAGCTAACTTTACTAAAGTTCCTAAGGGGTACATCGAGATCAGATATCTTGGCGGTAGAGACTATCAAAAGAAAATAAACGCAATTAGAGAAGTAATTGATTATGTTCTAATGTTTACCAGCGATATTCTTTCTGGCAGAAGATCATACAGTAAAACTGATTTGGAAAATCTTAAATCGATGATGAAGGACTATTCGAAAGTGGTTAGAAGTTTTTCTGATCCTGAATCGTTTTTCTTGAATTTCCCCGATTTTCACTTGCTCGTTGATCTTAAGGGATATGAGGAAAACATCAAAACATATTTCCCATTCATAAGAGAAAAGGTTTTTGATTTAATAGTAGAGGGTGGAGTAAGAAATGGATTCTTTAATTATGATACCACTAATGGGAGATTCCAACTCAAGGATGCAAAAATAAAATCCGCTTCCGTAATCGATAACATGGATCTTATTAATTGTAAGATCAGAAGTTCTAAAATGACTAATTGCAGATTCTATGGATGCGACATCAAGAATTCTGAATTACATGGTTCCGAGATACAAAACGCTAACAAAATATCGGACAGCAAGATACAGGATACTAGTGCTACCTACGGAAGTAAGATCAATGATTGCTTCATAGATAGCCCAAGAAAAATGATTGATTGTGAAGTTAATGGCGGTGTTTTAAGAAAGGCTGATCTCGGAAGAAATGCAGTTGTTAGTGATACAACCGAAAAGGTTAAGGATTTCAATGAAATCAGGCAATCTAGGTTTGTGACTGATTCAAGACTTAAAGACCTGAATAATCCTGTTTATAGGATAAAGTTCAAAAATCAAAATTACTAAGATGACTCAAGACGAATTAGTACAAGAAATAAAGGACGACCTTTCTGCAAGCTGTTCTTTACCATACAATCTTAATGACGATGAAATCCATAGGATCATCAAAAGAGCTAAGGCATACATGTATGACAACTATCAGTATGCAGTTGAGGATAGGGTTTTTATTCTTGCAAATAATCTTTTTGGGAATCCTCATTTTAGAAAAACTAGACAGATTCAGCTTCCCGAAAAGATTGTTGCTGTATATGATGTTAGGGAAGTTAATGGAATGGGAATCTCCGGAAACCCTGATAGGGACTTTGGTGATTCCAAGCTACTCGGTTCTGAACTTTTGCTTTCTCCCTTTACCGGGGACAATCTAGTCTACCGTACTGTTATGTACTCCTATTTTGATCTTGCACAAGCATATTTGCTTCCAACCTTCGCATATAAATACAACAAGAACACCAAGAAGTTAACCATTCTAGGAAGAGATCCAAACAGATCTGGAAGCGGTGGTGTAGGTACGGGATATGACCAAAACGGAATGGATGTTGCGGTGAGATGTTTTGTAGCAATTGACGATGATGACCTTTATGATGACGAGCTTTTCATCAGGTATTGTTTGGCAAAAGCAAAGATTTCTCTATCCAGAGTATTAAGTGCATTTGACTATAATCTCCCAGGAGGAGTTAGAGTTAACACATCCGAACTTAGATCGGATGGTGAAAAAGAGTTACAAGAGGTCATGGATATGATCAATGGCGAGAACACGCCAAGTTATTTCCTTCAATGGAATTAACCATGATATATATGGGGAATTAATTCCCATATGGTAGAGATTTACAATAGAGATCCATCAGACTTTAATTATAAAAGTAACATAGTTGAAGTTACCCAGCCAGTAGAAATATGTCTGGGCCAACTCAAAATGTTCCTTCTTACAAACAAGGGGGATGTTTTGGGTGATCCGAAATTTGGACTCAATCTAGAAGACTTAGTTTTCAGCTTGGAGCTTTCCGAGAAGACTCTCAGAGATGAAATAGATCAGGGGCTGAGAGTTTATGTTCCCTTGTTTGCACAACTTGGGGGTTATTTTAATTTGAAATTTTATCAAGGCACCGAAAGGGATATTGCCATACTTGATTTTTATATCCCAAAGTCTGGTGACGAGAGCCCATTGATTTCATTGAAAGTAAGTTAAAAAACATGGCTAATAATATCTTTAGAAAAAATAACATCCTCATAAGGGGTCTTCTCAGCGATTCCTACGACTTCTTGCAAAGAACTTATAATCAAACCCGGAACGTATTCACGGTTGCATCTGCCTGGGGACAGATTCTTTTTGTTCTTGAGAACCTATCACAGCTTATTCTTTACTTCATTGAAGACTCTATCACTGAATTGAACATGCAGGAAGCTACTAGAAGCTATTCTATTAAGAGTTTAGCAAGGATAGCTGGATATGACCCAGTGCGAGGTATGGCAGCACAAGGTGAGGCATCGGTTTCATGGAACCTTAAAGAGTCTGATGCTGGTGGAGGAGCGGTTATTCTAAGCGGATATCCTAAGATACAGAGCATACAGAACGGTCTTCCTTATACATTGATACTTAATTCTCCAACAGTCAAAGTACCTTTAACTAGAGGATCCACATTTAACTTTAAGATTGTTCAGGGATCTTTCTCTAGCTCAAATTTCACAGGAACTGGAAGGGCTTTACAGAGTTTTAATTTACCGTCTAAAGCAGGTGCTTACATTGACCAATTTTATGTCGATGTTTACGTTAATGGTACAAAATGGGAAAGATACGAATCCCTTTATGATATTCCATATGAGGGATTAGGGTATTTAGTTAAGAGCGGAATCGAGGAGGGTATTGACATATATTTCGGTAATTCTAATTTTGGTAAAGTACCGCAAGCTGGTAGTGTAATTAGAGTGGAGTACCTGCAAACCTCCGGATTCAGCGGAAATCTTCAGTCAAGAACCGACAGTATTTTGACCTATAGGTTTTTAGATAGCGGAACGGATTTATTCGGAAATGATGTAAACCTCAATAACTACCTAAATGTTGTTGGAGTTTTAGATCCCTCTTTCGGAGCAGATCCAGAACCAGTTGAAATCACAAGATTGGTTGCTCCAAAAACCTCTAGAGCCTATGTTTTTGCTAATTCTGAGAACTATGAAATATTCCTCCAAAGGTTTAACATTTTCTCCCAGATACAAGCATTTTCAACTTTCGATGATGAGTATTTGGATGACGATAATGTAATCTATATTTTCCTAGTTCCGGATGTAACAATTTCCCTTACCAGTAATCAGGACTACTTTGATATACCTCAAAATCAATTTGTATTAACAACTTCACAAAAGCTTTCAATACTCAATCTAATCGAAGACTCTGGACGGATGATTGCAACAACGGTTGTTAAAATAATAGATCCAGAGATTAAAAGATTTGTTGGTAATGTTTCTATGTCAATATTTGAGGGATACGACCCTGAAGTTATCAAGGACAAGGTAAGAACTATTATCTCGGAGTATATGTTAAATCTAAAAAGAAGAGATAGAATTCCAAAATCTGATATTATCGCACTTGTTGAGGGAATTGAGGGGGTAGATTCTGTATCTTTCTATTTTATAGGGCAGGATAACGAAAGTTACCACATGACTGTTGACAACCTACCAAATGCTTCTGCTGCTCAGCTTAATAGACAAATTGGCTTAGATGATTATGGAGATATTATTATAGGAAGGGGCGAGCTTGTACTTCTTCGTGGCGGTTGGCAAGACAGGTATGGTACCGTTTATGAGGAAGGAATTGTACCAGGAAAGGCGAGCGCACTTAACATTTCAATCACCTCTGTAAACCCAAGGGATTTTCTTAATCAGCTCAACGCCCAAACTAAAGCCAGGATACTAGAACAGAATAGATAATATGGAAAAGAGAAATTATTCACCGTTTTTACCAGAGCCGGAATCTAGCTTCACTGTTAAGGGAATCACGTTCAGAACTTCAACTACAAATTTTGAGGAAGCTGACGACCTCTATAAAAGTATCACAAAGGCACAGGAAAGGGCATATAATCTTGGTTGCTCTGGATATCGGCAGGTTACTACTAACGACGTTGGAGATATTCTCTATGGACCATGCAGTGATTTAAACACCTATGTTGAGATTGTAAAACAAATAAAGCCAGGTTCTAGACCAAGAGAATATTATAGCTTTGATCCAACAGATAATTTATTTGATGTCAGGGATTCGATTAACGATCAAAATATAAAAGAAGGCTTTAACTATAAAGATCAGATATTTTTTAGGACACTTTCAACCGTCATGTTTAGAGATCCTAGAAGAACTGAAATATTAACTAATATGCAAAAGGTTGTTTTTGCTTTGATTGAATCTGTCAAGCAGATAAGAAATTTTGTTAACTACACGGTTCCTTCAAATAATAAAAGGGTATTCTAAGAGATGGCAGATAGACACTTAAAGTTTTTTGATAAGCAGGGACATCCTCTTAATTTCGAGTATGTTGGTGCAGAGCCAACTACCCCCTTAACTTTAGCATTTAATTATGAGACCAGTTCTGGAAGCACAACACCAGCATCAGGTAAGATTTCTTTGATATCACTTTCTAGTAATATCATTTATATAAACTCAACTGATGCTAATGGATTGGATATCACTTCTTGGGCAACCTCTGTTAGCTCCAGCCTTATCCAAGGTGCTAAGATTACTCTGAAATTAAATATTATTCCGGCAATAGTTGTCCTGGCTGAGATATCTTCGGTTTCTATTTCTTCTGGAATCATTACTTTGAATCTTGTAAGAAGTGTAGGTCCTACATCCATTTCGAATGGAAATATGGTTTACTGTGAAACCGTTTCGCAAGATCTTCCTGGTGGTTACTTTAGAGGAAATATCTACTTTGAACCAGTATCGGCTGGACTTTACGAGAACGAACAAATTTTTGTAGTCCAACAATTTAAAGATACTGCTACATCATCTATGTTTCTCGGATATCCACACACTGGAAGTACGGGAGCAACCGGAAGCCCACTTTGGAGAACACGTTGGGAAAATGATAGTTACGGAAATGTTGATGTTTCAAATATAATCTTTACCTACAATATTGTAGAGAATGACCCTGATATCGGGGGTGATCCATCGATTGTTAATTATCAAAATATAGCAATTCCTGTAATACAGGATGTAAGCGATTACTACTCTGGTGGATATGTTAACACTCTAGAAGCAGCAACCCCCTCTAAGGCTCTCCAATTAAATATTGCGATAAATGGACCAGATCAAAGTGCAGAGGTTTATCAGAGAAGATTAATTATAGAGGACATCACAGGATCTACTATCTCTAAGATAGCTGAAATTGATTTTTATGGACAAATAATTGGTGCTGACGTAAGATTAGATGTTCTAAATAGGAACTTGGGACGTGCTTTCATCAACGAGGACTCAAGGATTCTTAGAGAGCATGATCCAAATGAGCCACTTCCCAATTACATTGAAATCAATGAAAAAAGGAAGGAGCTTATGGTTGCAGGGGAAGACATCTTCCCTTATATTGGAAGCTATAAGGGTTTAATTGGTGCTTTGAAATTCTTTGGTTACCAGGACCTGAGAATCAAGGAATATTGGCTTAATTTGAACTATAACCAGATTAGTTTGACACCTCTACAGGAAACTAAACTTTTCTTAGACCGATACACAAACACCAAAACACCAAACCAAACGGTTCTTATCCAGGATGTTTTAGATAACGAAAATAGTGGCAAGTATAGGCTGGAACAAACTTATGGACCTAATTCAAGCGGGGAGTATGTTCTTGATGTTTCTTCAGAGAATACACTTATTCCATCCAAGACCTATAAAAAAACATCTTTATTTGGCCTTTATTATGATATAAACACCACTTCAGCCCTTGTTGATGAATTTGGATATCCGATAACACCTGAAGCTTTTGCATTCACACAAGAGGAGGTCCTTTTAAAACTTTTTGCACTAAAGGAAAGACTTAAACAATCATATCTCCCATTAAATGCAAGAATAATTGATATCACAGGGGAAGGAGTCTACTACAATATTTACAACACGAAAGCTTGGACAGACACGGTTGATCGAAGTGATGTTGAGTCAGGCAACAATATAACTTTTAAGACAAATCCCGATTTCGGTTTCATTGAAGATCTTAGAGCATTTGGAATAAGAACTACCACAACTTCTATCCAGTCGCCGATGAATTACTTCAATGTGGAAGATTTGGATGTTGAAATTGTAGGAGGAACTGGAGATGCTTTTAAGTTTTCTAATTCCTCTCAGTTTAATCCATCTATTGAACTAACTAGAGGTAAGAGATATAATTTCAGTCTACTCACTCCAGATTTTGATTTTTATATAACTCAAGATCCTGGACTCACCCAGGTAGATCCTGTTGGAATTACAAATAACGGTGCAACAGGGGGCGTAATTACCTTTGATGTCAATCCGCAAGCTACTGGTCCTTACTATTATTATTCCAGCATAAACCCGACTAAATTAAACGGCAGTATTGCAATTTCCGATGCATCAGTATCTGATTTCGGAAACATAGTTCCTCCTCTACAAAACGGACAGAAATATACCGCTTCACAAAATTTATCTATGCTGGATGCCATAAATAACTTTTATGAGCTAAAGATGGATGGTGATGTTATTAACTTGGGTGATAATCTTAATTCTCCGGAGTGCGCGGTTCCTATAGGAATGCCAGTAGTTCTTGAATTGGATGTTGATACCTGGGATTGGAACGAGATGGGAATGTCTTGGGATTCTTTAACTCTTCCCCAATTCACAAGCTCACAAAAAGCATTAACTTGGGCAACAATTGATTTTTCAGCTTATAATGAAATCGAATGGATAATTGAAAAATCACAAAATCAGGTTGGATCGGGCTATTATTTTTCTCATAGAGGATACGCAGTAGATTTCTACCGTCTTGCTCATTTCTTGCCTTTCACCGGCGAATATGATGTAACATGTTATCTTTACGATGCTTTCAATTTTAAGAATAGAAAGATAAGTAAATCAGCAATCACAGTATCCCCAAGAACCGTCAGTATCGATGCTTGGACTAGATATAGAGAGAATGAAGTTTATGCTTGGGATCTAACCGTTCGAGACTGGGATTCTTACGAGTCTATCTGGGAATATCCAGCTGAGGGTAAAACTATAGATGAAGTAACTAAACAAATCCCTGATGCTATTTTGGATTTTGCTATTTACGGTAATAACGGAATTGATGGGCAGCAACTTCAGGTTTTAAAAGATGTACCTGCAGTAGGGGCTTCAGGTAATATACAAATATCACAAGACATTTTAACAATCACTAAGGTTTATTCACTCCTAATTTCTGGAAGTCAATATGGCTTTGCAAACGTCTTTACTTCACAGCCACATGGTTTATCCGAAGGGGATCAGGTTTTCATCTCTGGTTCGATTCCAGATCTAAATAAATCTTGGAATATAACAATCCCGACCGGAGCTACTGGGTATTCGTTCCAAATTCCTTATATACTTGGTGTCCAAGCTGGTGTTGGTGCTACCTCTGGGACTGGATCTATCGCTGGTGGAACAGCTTATTATGTTCTACCCACCAGCTATCCTTCGCAGGAAGTTACTGGAGGAGGAAGCATCTCTGTTTCAATAAACAATAGAGTTATCGGGGCTACTTCGTCTGGCTCTAACTTGCAATCAACGGCGAATTCTATAATACAGGAAATAAACTCTTTGTTTACACAACCTGATTATTTTGCCCAGACTTTTGACTCCGAAGCAAATCCGGTTACAATAAACATAGTCGCAGACACATCAACCGGAAATATAGGAAATGGTGATGTACTTACCGTTTCTATAACTGGATCTTTAAATCTTGTAAGTGCTGACACCCAACTTAGTGGAGGTGTAACGGGAAGCACACAATACGTTCCGTGGGATCCAGCCTCGGATAATGATTCATTACCTGTGGCAAACCTTAAATATTTTGGAACTAAAAATTTAATCTGGGACACGTTTACTGGGTCATCATGGGATAATGCCTATGCTCATGGTTGGGACGACTTTGAATATGAGAATGGATGGCTAGGGGGATTTGAAATACACTCAGCCAAGCCTGGCGATAACATCAAGGTAAGCACTGGAAATGAAACTTTTCCATTCCCGATTGGTGTAACTTTCGATCCATCCGGGGGAACTGGATCGACTGCTTATCTTACACTTGGATCAGCAGCCAGTCAGCTGAATTCTTCTAGCGATTCTCACATCACTAATTTTTATTATCGTGTAATACCATCTACAGCAACTGCAACTTTAACAACAAGCGGACCAGACAGTATCTCGATATTTCCTTTTGCAGCAACTGGTGGAACTGGGGCAACTCCTGCATCCGTGCCTGGAGCTCCACCGCCTCTTTCAGTTTCTTTCACAGTAGCTACCGGACCATAAAAGATATAAGAAAATGCCATCAACTATAAGTATCTACCAAACACAATCTGTTCTCTTTACGGACACTACCTCTGGAGGTGTTCCTCCTTATGAAAGATTATGGAGCTTTAGTGGAGGAGACATTTCCTCTGCAACAGGTGCAACTGCCCTTGTTACATATTCAAGTCCGGGGTCATATACTGCTTCACTTACTATCACAGATGATGCTGGTATTTCTGCTTCTTTTGTTAGTACAAGTGGGATCGTGGTGAATCCTCCGGTTATAACAGCTTCTTTCGATAGCAGTCTGGCAAGTGTTAAGATGTCTGAGAGTGTGTCGTTTACTGATACCTCTACTGGCTTACCGGTGGGACCTACTGGTTGGTCTTGGACCACAGGAGGAAGCGGTTTTGCATCCACCCAGAATTCTTCGATAACTTACAATAACTGGCAAATTGTACCTGGTGCAAACATCGGTGATCCTGCTGGTACCTCGGTGAATGTTTCAATTGCACTTCAAGCATCTAATTCTTTTACATCAGATACCGTTACGAAAAATATTACATTTTCTAAAGTTGGAGCTCAAGAGATGAGTATTTTAAATAGACAAGCGCCATCTGGTCCATATCAAAGATACGCTGACGTGTCTTTCGCTGGAACTCTAGCTTCCTCACTTGGATATCCGACAGCCTCTTATGTTTATGAGATAGATTTTGCAAGCTATGGAACATCCGTGAATGGATTCCATTCGGATTTGGAAGAAACCTATCTGATTTTAACTGGACTAACTGGAAAACCTGAATTTTTAACCGCTGGTGTATCAACTGTTCCTGGTTATATCTTGGTTGATGATGCTCTTTATGGCTCAGGTAATCCTGAAATTTTAGTCGGAAGGTATCTAACACCAAGTATTAGTCCAAAAAAACTTTTTTTTGCAGACGATGGAAGTGTTGGTAATATTACAAATCTTATAACCAGTAAAAACTGGACAACCTCTCTGGTACAATCTGTTTTGGACAACATCTATCCTCAGTTGAACTCTGCACAGGGAATTTATTATGGGATAATTTATCCAACCTCTGCATTTAGCAGCGGTAGAAATCCAATAGTTTATTCACCCCAATATTTGTCTTCTCTAGGAGCTGTTGGTGAAAGCATAGAAATCAGAATGTCTGTTGTTAGGGGCAGCTCTTATTTAATTACGTGTGATCTCGATGCTAATTCTGGAATTGGAAGCGAAAACGGTGGTAATTATTATACGATGCAAGATGTAACTACTAAGTCTGGTGTAGCATCTATGCTTAATTCGGCCATTGCAGCATCATCTCTTCCTGGCGGAACCGGGAGTATAGAATTTGTTGCAGATTCAACATTAAATATCTACCCTGGAAGTACCCCAGCAAACTATAGTGGAATTAGGATGGAGGTAAAAGATAGATCTATTACATACGTTGAGATGGCCGATAATACACAGACATTAAATTCAACATATGGGCTCTCTTTGATCCCAGTGTTCTATAACTATTCTGGATCTACTCAGCCATCTTGTATAGGAATTCCTCCGATTCTAAATTTAACCAACCTAGATTATAACGAGAATGGAACCAGTATTTATTATGGTAACTCCATTTTCTAATTAAAGATAAATAGTCTAATGCCAACTACTTTTTTATACATTAATGACGCAAAGCTGGATTCATCTGGGGATGTTTGGGCTGTAGGTAGAGATTTAACCAAATACGATGGTACTTCTTGGAGTTATTACAATTCACAGAATTCTGTGGTACCCGCTAATGGGCCATACTTTCTGGATACAAGATCGATTTCGATCGACAACGAAGACAAAAAATGGATAGGCTGTGCGGTAACTGCATCTTTGTCTCAGGATTTAGTTTTTGTTGCTGAGGGTTCACAAGCAGCAACTGGCTCTTCGTGGGATATAAGTCAATTTGGAAATCTGATAAACGTTTCTTCAAACTGGGAGGCACCAACTATTTATGCATGTCCTTATGCAGAGGAGGTACTTGCTTTTATTTCCCCCCTGAACGGTGGAGCTGGTACAGGTGGAACTGCAAATATTGGAGTTACTGGGGGATATCTCTGGAAGTATGATAAAATATCACAAACTTGGTCGGAGGTTTCTCCAGGTTACACCTGGCCTCACATTTATGAGATTACTGCCAAAGGGCAGGGAGGTAACGTATTTGAATACTATCTTTCAACAAACGATGGTTTGCAAATTATCCCACCAGGGAAGCTTGATACCTCTACTTTAAATGACGGAAGTCTTTACATACCACAATTAAAGAAGCTAAATTCATATACCTCTGGCATTGGAGGAAATTCAGTTTACTCTGTTTCTTTTGATGAAAATGGGAACTATTGGGCAGGTACGGAAAACGGCATATCATATTGGGATGGAAATAAATTTTATACATGGTCCTTTGGTTCCGGTGATGGTGTAACCAAGGTAGTTTCGAGGAAAAATGGACATGTATTCTTCAGAGCCGGTAACCCATTCCTTCTATCATCCAGCACTATTGGATTTTACCATTTTAATGGTGATAGTTTTACCCAATATACATCAAGTAATTCATCATTACCCAATGACAGGGTAATCTCTATTCTTCTTGTCGATGAAAAATCAACATCAGGAAGTCTTACCGCTTACAAAGAGGACCTTTGGTTAGTTGCTGGTAATTACGTAGTTTTGTTTGATTATGTTATTCCTCACATTTATGCTACTTCCAAATACGAGGGAACTACAGGATGGAATTTTATTGACTATTCCTACACAACATCTGGCGGAACCACCGATACTGCAAGACTCCCGAAAGCTGATAAGTATAGCTGGAAATACCCTTCCTGGAGACCATACGATAACAAATATTTAGAGGATAAACACCCAGGATTGGACCCAAGGAATCTCTTCTTAGAGACTGACTTTAAGGATATAGCAAATGGTCGTGCTGGAACTCAAGACTATTGGGATAAGGGACAGATAGTTCCGGTGGAAGACCAGGATATTAGAAAACTAATACCTGATTCTAGTTGGCTTGTCGACACAAGTTCTTTTGAAGTTACTTCAGTTTCAAAATTTAGAGATTTGAATGTTGTCACTGGATTTGGTAGCTCGTCAACAATTGATTTTGGAGAATTAAATAGCACATCCCCATCCTTCTCTTTGACTAATCCAAATCCTACTGATTCTACAGGAGGAACTGCTAATGTTGGCTTTGTTGCTCTTTATAATAACGGCGGACAGGTACAATCTGTGATACCATTTAGAGGATTTGAAACCAAGGTTTACAAAGCTTTACCTTCTTTGGATAATTCTTCACTTTATGTTGTTGGTACATTCAAGAAGTTTATAGAGTTCTCTGAATTTGTCTTTGCCTCTAAGTATCCTGGTGCTGCATTGATGAATGTTACCGGGGTTACTGGTCCTACCGGGGGTCCTGTTGGATTTTCTAATATAGCAACCCCTGGTCTGACAGCTTCTTTTGATTATCCTTGGATTTTGAATGCAGCTACGGGTGCAACCAGTGGAATTTATCTTCCCGATACCTCATTCTTTGAAGATAGAGAAGCAATATTTGTTGCAGAATTAGACATCGACCTTGGTAACAAAGTTAGCTATGGAGACATTGATTTTTCTCAAACTAACGCTCTTTCTGCTCAGTTCTGCCTGAAGGATTTCAGATATTTCCCAGGGGCTAGTGGTAGCTTCGATCCAACGGGTGTAATCAATGCCAACTTTTCTACCCCGGAAAACATCAGCAAGGTTGACCTCTCAGTTTCTAAAGGGTCAGTTCGAATTACGTCTAATTATTTAGGTGGGCTTTCTACTTTGAAAAATGGATGGACCGGGCAAAGTGATTTTCCATACTCTCCTGAATTTATATTTTCAGCTAAGCAATCGGCGACTGGTTATTATGACTACAGTGGTTCTGTTATCGATCTAAATTCCTCTCTATCATTAAGAACTGGATTTACCGTTGGTCTTTCCGGGTCGGGGACATCTTTTCTTGACGGGATTACTTCACTTGAAAATGGAGCAACATATCTTTTGACTGGAACTTCCACTTACTCGGTTAGCTCTAATCAGATCTCGCTTAGCCATCCCTCTCCCGGATACTCCTTCCCCTATTTCATACTAAACGACATAAACGGAAATGGTATTACTGGGGCATTTATTCAAAACACGGGATCTACCGCTTCAGCTTATTATTCTTGGTATAACACCGTTAAAGGATTTAAATCCAGCGATCAATATTATTTGAATGCACTTTATACTGGTAATGGAGCTATAGTTCCTTCCGGCGGTTCTGATGGTTTTTCAGGGGCAACTGGAAGCTTAAATATTTTAACTCTATCTATTAAACCGGGCGGGGGATATTCGCCAATTTCAACTTATGAATTCCTGGATGAAAATTACTCGAGTCCTTATTTGGTCTCTACTACAGATCAGAGTGACGTTGTAGATTCAGGGGACCAGTATCTTTCTTTATATTATCCATACACTCCTGGATTAACTGGGAGTGGAAATGCCATACTAAAAAGAAATGTCAGTGGTACTTATATTGATGAATTTTCTACATTTTCCGTGGGAAATACTGGGGATCAATCTCAACTCAAATTCAGTGTAGATATCGATCTTGATGTGTTTGTTGCTGGATCTAATTCAGGAGGAACAGGTCCTAGCAACCTTCCGTATTCTCCAGCAACCGGATCTTTCGTGTCCCTTCTGGAAAGTTATAAGCCAGGAACTGGGATAGATCTTGGAAATATTATATCTAGAGCTGGTACACCAGCATGGAATTGGGTTGATGTGCACAATTCGGATTCGGATATTTTTGTTCCTTTGCTTTCCACTATTTTTATGAATAACTATGATTCTAAGATTTTTGGGAAGAAAAATAATAGGTGGGTTTTAAGCAATTCGTCTACTGGAGAGGTACTCCTGGATGTAATCAATGTTGACTATTTTATCTATACGTTTACCCAATCTGGATATTACACAATTCAAAACAGTGTGGAAGACTGCGCAGGAAACGTATATGAAATCTCCAAGCCAGCATTTGTTAAAGTAGTAGATCAGACAATACCAAGACCTGATGATCCAAATCCTTTATTTGTCAACTCATACGATTATGGATTCATTCAACCGTTTGTAGGATTTGGATCTGAGTATGACAAGTTAGGAAAAGACCTAACCGAGCAGCAGAAACAAATCATGCTACAAAATATGGTTCCGTTTGGATCTGCACTCATCATCCCAGATAATCCGGATGCTACTTTTAACCCTCTTTAACTGTAAGAATAAAGGAGCCTTAGAACTTCGTCGAGAGCAGCATGTCTGTGGTTGTCTTTCAATCCAACCGTGTAAACGTATTTGGAGTCTTTGAGTTTGGGTACCTCGTGAATTGCTGAATCGTTGTTGAATTTCAAATCTACTTGTTGGCCGTCTCCACAAAGAATCATGATTGAATTCTTACCAAGTCTTCCTAGGACCATCCCCAGTTGTTGTTTGGTCAGGTTTTGAAATTCATCAACAATAACTACTGCATTCTCAAAGGTTCTACCTCTAAAGTGTGTAAGTGAAACTAGCTCTATTATTTCATCCTTTTCCAATCTTTCTAGATGCTCGGTTCTTGCATAAACTTTCCTCATGTTGGATCTGATTGGGACTAGCCAAGGTTCCATTTTCTCCTCCAATGATCCTGGTAAAAATCCATTATCCTCGTTCGAAACTGTAGGACGCGTAATTACAATCTTTTCGCACTCCTTTTTAAAAAGTTTATCCAAAGCAATCTGGACTGCTAGTAGGGTTTTACCACTTCCTGCCTTTCCCATGATAAAATTAAATGGGTGGGAAAGAATTTGTCCCTTGGCAATTTTTTGCTCCTCTGACAGAGTTATTGAGAATTTGCTTTTTTCGGTCATGTTTTATTTTTATTTTAAGTTGGGTGCTTGGTTTTTTAGATAAATGATAGAATTATTGGACTAATCATAAAATTGATAAGCCAATCCCTGTTTTGTCCTACAAATTTCTTGCTGATAAGTGCTGTACAATTCCACCTCTTCCTGTGCGGATTTGTTTTCCCTATGATGAGAATGTTTGTTTTTATTCCGATTTGTGTGAATAACTGAATTATTCCCTAAATACATGTTTCGGTGTTTGAAAATGATGTGATATATATTCCAAAATACACAGGAAGAAAAAAATTTTAAAAAGATGTCGACAGTAAATACTACTTCCATTCTAGGATCAGATTCTATTTCAGGATCAAGAACAACAATAAATTCCAACTTTTTGCTATTGCAAAACTGGATCAATAATTTTGATACTGTTTTTGGTTTAGATACTACGAATGGAATTATAGATCTAACCGGTGCATCAACAGGAAGAGTTTCTGCAAAGACTGGTAAATTCGATTCAATTATCGTTCCTAGCGGTGGTACAGCCCTGGCCCAGATCAATTCTGCTGGAGCTGGAACGTTTGCAAGTTTAGCAACAACGGTGTTAACCGCAAGCGGAACAATTACCTTTGGTGCTGGATCAACTTTAACTCAATCTGGTACTTCAAACTTTTCTGGGACTTCTACATTCAGTGGTGCGACCACATTGAATGCTTTGACCACTCTTGGTCCACTAGGTAACTTTGCTAGTCAAAACTCTATTGGAGCAAGCGGTGCAACTGCTGGTACTGCATTCCCAGATTCCGCAACCGGTGGTGGAGGAGGTAGAGCAACGTCAATCTCAAATCCATACTATATCACTGGGCAGGAAGATGTCATTTACGCACAATGCTCAAGTGGATTCTACATGAGTGTTGGAACAACTGGTGCAACCGCAGCAAACTTACCTGCTGGATTAAGAATTACAATTATCAATACCGAAGCATCTGCAGGATCTATCCAAACCGGGGTACAAGGATCAAATTACACTGGATTTAATACAGTTTCAGGATACGGCCAATTTCCTTCAACCGGAATCACAGTTGATGCTAACAGACCTTATCAATCTTCAATCCAGCTTCAATGGGAGCCGAGAGTTGGTCAAGGAACGGGTAGTCAGGAAGGTTCTTGGGTGGTTCTGTCTGCTACAAATATGTCTTGGACTTAATAAAATATAGAGATAAATGGCAAAAACCCCATTTATAAGACCTCTTCAAGTACAGGGTGGAACATTTTATGCTTTTTCCTCCGCTGCAGAAGACTTGTCTTTTACGTTTAATAATTCGGTAAACAAATTTAAGTTTTCTAAGTTTGCACTACTGAACATACCGGAGATCAACTCGGGAGATCCTTTGGGTAATAGCTTAAAACTTAATGCCCCAGATAGTGCATTCCTTGACCTTGCAACTGGAGCTGGTAACATCATCACAGGAAACGCCAATATTGACTTCTCCCAAAGTTTTCAAAGCTATTGCTTGAATCTGGAAACAACGATTCTAAGTTCTGATGCTTATGATTCTAGTCTAAAACAAAACGTTTCTGAGAGGGTATTCTTCAAATGGCTTAAAGAATTGGGAGGAATTAGATTCCAACCAGCATCTTCCAGTCAAGTAGTCCCTACATTGGACCAAAATACTGTTGTTACAGTAAATGGATTACCAGTTACACAAAAAAGATATGTTGAGGGAGATCCTTCGGGTGGAACTGGATCTTACGGACTTACCGGGTCTACTTACAACCGTGTAGTTCAATACGTTGGAAATTTGGACATCGTAAATTCTGTCAAAAACAATAATAACACATATTCTGAGGTTTATGTTCTCGTTCCTACTAAGGATGGTAATACGCCCACTGTTCTATTTAAAAATGTTGTTGATCAAAACTACTATCCGGATTATCAATGGACCAATAATCCAGCAGATCCTTTGGATGATGAATATCTAACTGGAAGATCATATGATGAGCTCAATCCTAGCGGATTAACGAATCTTGCGATATTTGATGATGATGTTTTAGGCTCACCTAGTGTTACTTTCGAAGACACTACTAATGGATCCACTGGTAGTGGTAATTGGTATACACCCAGAGATACTGCAAATACTTATTTTACAGATAGCACTTTTACAGACCCAACTTCGCTAATTTTATCGAAGTCTTCCTCTGGAGCAACTGCTGGTGTTGGATTCCAAAAATATGTAAGAACAAGGCTTGATTCAATAGGAATTGACTTTGATCCGGATTCTTACAAACAAATTGTTGATGATGCATCAATTTCAACACTTGAAGAATTCAATTCCACATCTCTTTCCCAGGACTTTGAATTCAATTGTGTTCTTGTCTATTATGATGTTTACGATCCAGCAGATCCTACCGATTCTGCTACTAATCTATACGGAGTTTTATTCCTAGATGACGTTCAAACAACAGGCAGCGGAATCTATAGCATCCCAACTTTCCAAAAGTACAAACCAAACATTGTTACTAAATTAAATGGTAACTCGTATGGACTTAAGATCAACATCAAATTTGATGTTGATATAGATCAAACCGGAGTAGAGCAGGCAATTAACGATTACTCGCCATTTTCATTGACTATGTTTATGGATGCTGTAAATGTTTTACAAGATGCATCGAGTACAATAAATAACAATGCTGCTAGCTACATTTCCTTACAGGATAGAATCACACAAATGGAGAATCTTCTTCTAACTTCGGATACCTCTTTAACGTTAGACAGAAGAATAAATTCTTTGGAGTCCGCACTAGCTGCTAATCAGGCCTTGTTCAACAACACTCAGGCCGTGATGGGTCTAATCAATCAGAATTATGAGTTGATAAGGGCTCTTATAAACAACGAGACTTCCGTTGAAGTATCTTACAACCTTGACTTAATTAAACAGGGGTCCGGTATCTCTGTTGATAGATCGGTTCCGAATCAGCTTATTATTAACAACGAGAACCAAGATTATAACATAGGAAATAATCTCGGCGTGGTAACTCTACAAAACTCTTCTCCTAATATAATTGCTTTAAGATCCTTCGGTAACTACGTAAAACACGTTAACAACGGAACTCCAATTTCTTTGACATCGGATTTAGTAATTAGAATTGACGATTCTGCTGTAAATTGGAAAAAGGGTCAAAGTTTTAAGTTTGGCTTTGGTGATCAGGTTTATCCTGGTGATTTTAACATCACCTTCTTAACAAATGCTGTTGGTAAATACCCAATAGCTAATCCAACCGGAGTGGCATATTCTAGTCTTATTATTTCTTTGGTCGATGGTGATATTTCTTCGTACGATTACATGCCTGTATTGGAGATTGTCTGCGTAGACGAACAGAACCTAACTTTCCAGGTCGACATAATAGGTAAGAGCTTAACAAACAATGGTTAAAATTTCAATAAAAGAATAAGATGTCTTCTACACAAAACTCAATAAGTTCACTAGTAGCTCAATTTTTAAGGCTACAAAAAAATGCATTGGAAATTATCAATGGATTAAATGAGGTTGCTACATCAACTAACGAGAATGTTCAGATAGAGTTATTGGACGAAACCGGTCTTCCTTCTCTAGCTAGCATACCTGCTTATGGGTATTTAAGAAGCCAAATAGAAAGACTCGATTCTAACATACAGTCTTTGGCAGGTCTTGGCGATAATTTTGCAACTGTAAGAAATCCGGATGGGACCTACAGTCAAATCTATAGAGCTGAACCAATCAAGGATCCAGCACCACTTCAAAATTTACAGGTACCCAGCACATTTGCGACTAGAGATAATTGGTTTTTTGAAAGTTTTCTAACACCGCTTCTTTATATTTCCATAGATGTAACCGGTCAAGTTCCGGACGATGCTGATAGGGTAAGGGTTAAAAGAATCATAGCAAATACAAATACCGACGAGAAAAAGGCTTTCTTTGATCAAACCCTGAAAGGAAGAAACGATCTAACCGAGCAAGCATTTACGAACGAGCTTATCAATGCTGGAATAGACTACTTTGTAGATGAGGATAACCTGGATCTCCCCTTGAGAACTATCAGAAACAAAGGAACTTTCGGAGTAATCTCATTTTTTGATGATATTGTAACAATAACTGACTCTAACGGAAACCAAGTACAAGAGACAAGAAGAAACTACAAGCTAACTTCAGTAAATTACACAGACACTACCTCGAACGTTCAAAACGGAAGAACATTAGCAGTCGGTGATACACTTTTAACCAGAGATGGAAGTAGATATCAAATTACCGCTGTTAATATAGAGGAGACATCAGTTCAATTGAAAAGAACATCGGGATATCAGCCAATACAAATCGGCAGCGATAATCTTACTCTATCATCAGCCCAGCTTAGTCCAAGACTTATTCAAGTCAATGTAGGATTCGATGAAAGACAAGGTGTTTTCTTTAAACAAATAGATGACAATTATAACATAGTTGGATCTACCTGGTCAACTGGTATTGTATTTTTCAGCAACGAGCTTAGGATCAATACCGATTCGGGTGTACAAACACTGGAACAATTTTATCTAACCTCTGTCGCAGATCTGGGTCAGATATTTCTTGGTATGGCCAAGGAGAATAAAATTAATGCTATTAGTGGGTTGGTTCCTGATGCTCCAACCCTTGCACAGGACAATTTTAAGGTAGTTCAAATTAACACTCAATTAACTGAAGGAACCGATGCGCAAACATTGAGTGAAAAGGTTGCTCTAAAATCTACCTTGCAATCAGAAATCCAACAACTAGATAATTCTATTGCAAAAAGCAGAACTGATATAAACTCTGTTTCTAATCCGAGCGTTCTCACCACCAATGGTACTAGGAGTATATCAGCGGTAACTTCTGCTAATCTCACATCTGGAAATCAAAACACTAGTGCACTGCAGGCTAATTTGAATTCTTTGACCGAGCAAAGAACACAAAAGCAACAATTGCTTTCTTCCGTAATTTCGGATATAACATCCCTGTCTGAAAACAATCCACAACTAAAGGTTGAACCTAAGTATAGGGTGAGGGGATTTTGGGCTATTCCACCAGCTAAGCAGAGCCAAGTTACTGGTCCACAAAATGTAATCCAATTCATTATTCAGTATAGATATCTTTCTGAAAGTGGTGCTGCACCTGCTATTCAGCAGATTAATTTTATAGATAACAACGGACAGCAAAAGACTGGAGCTTTTTCTAACTGGAATGAGCTAAAAACTGAAATTAGGAAAAAGGTATATGACCCAAACACAGGAACTTATGTTTGGGCTCCGGAGGATACTGATAATGCGGATGCTAATAACATCAATCAACTTGATATCCCAATAACAAAAGGTGAGAGAGTAGAGATCCGAATTAAGTCAGTTTCTGAAGCTGGATGGCCAGATAATCCTGTTACCTCAGACTATTCGCAATCTGTTATCGTATCTTTTCCAGCAGATGCATCCACACAAAGCACAACCCAAAATGTAAGTTCTAACCTTAGAGACGAAGCGGTACTTGCTATCCAGCAGGATTTGGCTTCGAAAGGAATTGATGGTCTTCTCTCAAAACAGGTTGCTGTTGGCGGAAAGACATTCTATTTAGATGCAGTTTCGGTTCTAAGCGGATTCTACGATTCTGCTGGTTCTCCGCTTGACTTATTTCAAAAAATCACAGAGCTTCAGGATCAACTTAATTCAATACGTGCAGTTGTTGAGAGAGCAACTGGAACGTTGGAAGTTTATATTGTAGATAGCACAGGAAATTCACAAGTTGTAACAAATGGATCCACTATAAATCTTAACGCTGGTTACTACAATCAGATTTTTAGCGCTGCTACAACTACAGACGCAGGTAAAATAGCTGCTACTGTTTACCAGATACAGATAACAAATACTTCTGCGGGACTATTAGAGCTTGCATCGATAATGCCCGGTGGATTAGATACTATTGCCGGAAGTGGCACAACTTACTCACTCCCGACTGGATATAGTACCAATTTGAGATATGGAGAAACCCCAATCTCGATTACCTCGCTAACTACAGCTAATATTGTCCCTGTTGGCTCAACCGGTGGAGCTGATAATGAATCTTTAACACTCTATAGACAAGCACCGCCTTACGCTTCAGGTAACTCAAACAGTCAGTTTGTTTATCCGAGATGGAAATCAGTCGGGTTCGATTCTGATCTTTATATCACCCCTTCAGCTTTTTCCGCTGCATATGTTTATACTGGAGATTCTTCCGGGCTTCCACGAAACGGTAGTCAGATGTTACCTTATGACCCTACAGTAGCTAGCGTTCCTACCGCATCTGGTACAAATGCTAACGTTTGGAATGGTGGTATAACTGGAACGACTGGAAGCTATGTTGGAACCGGAAATGGGACATTAAGCGAATTCTGTATTCACAAAGACCATCCCGCACTATCAACTGGCCTAGATTTTACTGCTCTGGTTAAACCTGATTATGCTGGTGGTGTGGTAGTTTATCCTTACTTTAGACATTCTGACTATTTCTATGTTGATCAAACTGTACCTGGATATCTAACACAGCTTGGGTATCAACCAGCACAAACCGATTTTGTACAAGGAGCAACTGCTTCTAGAGAGGATTCGATGTATCCAAATAAACTTGGATTTATTGACAATGACGAATATCTAATTGGAAGGTACACCTGCGGATCCTATCTTTTCCTTGGACCTCCAACCGCATCTTCAATCCAGGTAGAGGGTTCAACGCAGCTGGCATCTAAATATGTCCAGACAGGTCAGGCCAATTCAATAAATGTTCCTTTGATTTTCCAATTCCGTGCAAATGATAAACTTGGATACATCGGAGGATTTAGAGCAGACGGAAATCCAACAAACGTGTCTTACACCAAAAAGGTTGGAATAGACATCCAGGTTAGAAATCAAAGTCCGTTCTCTTTCGATGTACAGGTAACCGGAAAATTCAAAAACGATACTTTATCTTCACCTAACTTCTCATCAACTACCGTGAATTTAGGATAAGGTAAATATATTAAGATATCCAAAGAAAAAGTAAATGGCTTCACCTAAATTATTTGACTACAACTCTTCGTTCGGATTAACTAGAGTAAACCCAAAACTAACAGGAAACCTAAAAGTAACTGTTGATTCTGGCGGCGGAGTATGGTTAAATTCATTCAATGTTAACCCCACTTTAAGTACTGATAAGTACAAAAAATTTCAGGTAACTGGAAATCAAACCTTCGCGAACGATGTCTACAATTTTTTCGATAAGGGGAATCTATCTTCGGATCTTATATTTCAGGTTGGAGAATTTACGGATGGGAGTAATAAAGCTGTCGAAAAATTCGATAGCCAATATGATTTTTTCTACGGGTCTGGTGCATCCACACTGATTGATAAGAATTACCAGGAGAATTTCAGCTATCTTCAGCCCCTGTGGTTAAGGGATGAGCTCCCAGAGTTCTTTGTAATATTTAAAGTTCCCGATCCCATAAGTTACCCATATACTCAAAATGTTGTAACTATAGAAACAGGAAAACAATACAAGGTAATCCCTTCCCCTGGTTCATCATCGCCGTTTATAATTTCTTATGGTGTTAATAATTCTGGACAGGAAGTTGTTTATGGAGCGAATGAAATATTTACTGGTCTTCCACTTTACACTAGTTACCAGATAGTTTCAGGAGTTGGTAAAGTAGCGGAGATGAATGAATTGAAGTTTCAAAACCAGGTTAATGACGTTCAGTCTTTCTTCAATTCTAAAATTCTTCCACATGCAAGTGTTGTTGCAACTTTTGACATGAGAGAGGATACGAATATAGGAAAATACATCCGCTCAATAGTAAATAACCAAGGATACAAGCAAAATCCAATTGACTTTTCTTTTCAATTAAACACCTACACCTATTATAACGGAGCAAGTGTAAAGGATGGGGTTTTCACTAGTAAAGGGGAGCTTTTATACGATTATATATTGAGCTCTGAAGCTTCTATTCAGTCTGATTTTGAAGAATATGTAACAAATGGATTCCAAAGAAATGGAATAATATCTTCCAATGTATTAAATCTTGAATTTCTTTTTAACGACCCTGATTCGGATCTTTATACCATTAACAGATATTTTGGTTTTTATGTTTCTAAGAATGATTTGGGAAGCTTTCTGTTAAATGGTGACTTTTTCTACAAGTTCAGAAACAGCTCCGACAATCTAAATTTACCGAAGCCTTCTAGAAATAATGTTGGATATTACAATTCAAACACTTCGTCATACCAGAGTAGCACGGGAGGCGTAAGATTGTACTATGAAAATGGTACGAATTGGATACCTGGATCTTATGATACGAACGTTCTGGAACCACAAAAGCTGTTTTATATAACGGACAAATCCGATAATTTCTACTCACTGAAAAGGTTCGAAAATTATGATGCTGCTACATGTACTTGGCTGGATAACACCCCCGATTATGCAAAATATGGTCCCTATGACGGACAATCCTTTGGTGTTACTGGTAATACTCAACTATCTGATGGATCTTTAGTTATAGCAAATCGATCGGTAGATCTAAACAACTTTACTGGAGTTGGAGAAAAATTAGGATCCTTCGGTGGATTACTCCCGTCTAAAAACGGACAGGCTAATATCGGGATAGAGTTTTTGAACGCTATTGATCTTGATACTGAAGTGGTTTTCAAAGTTTTCTGGCCAAATGGATCATTATCTGAAAGTGCTGGCCGGTATGATCTTATAAAATCTGGCGAGTTTGGAGGAACCTTAGTTGGATGGACTGCTGGTTCTTCGTATAATGTAGGAAACCAGCACTATTTTAACTCTACTGATGGTGCTACCTCCGATATAGCAAGGTCATTTTCGGAGTGTGTCTATTCTATCAGCGACGTTGTTTGGGATTCTGCTGTTTCATCTTCAACTTCTATTATCAGAACAAAAGCAAGCGGATCTAAATTAAACTCTGAATTTAAAGTTGCTGTTTTTGATGATTATGAATCCTTCACTCTTGATTATGTCGGAGTTTGGAACACAAACTCCTCATATGTGACAGATTCCATTGTTTATTATGATGGTAATTACTACAAATCTTTAAATACTATCCCTTCAGCATCTCCCGGAACTGAAAATACTATTCCACCACTTGATACTGTAAACTGGGAATCCTATAATACTTTCTCGTCAGCCGGCTATATCAAGATCAACGGTGTCGATGCTAGCTCGATTACTGGAGCAGTTTCTTTTGAGGGTGGTACTGATTATCCGCTTTGTAGAGTAGCTTTTGATATTACACAAAAAGATAAAATTCTGCCGGGCTATTGGGTTGAAGTTGAATCAGGTAGGGGAATAACAGGTGGCGTTTCACAGATTGCTTCTGTAACAAGATACGTTGACGACCCGACTTTTGATAGTTCCGGCAGAATAACTGCATTTAATGGTTATCAAGAATTGCTGGTTGCAAATCTTCTAGACCAGAAATCAATAATAAATTTAGGATCAAACAATTCATTTAATGTTTTTGAGATGCCCACGGTTAAAACTGGAGTTTTCTCTTTCTTCGATGTTAAGGAATTTGATTTTGACTTTTGGGCTTCTGATTATGGAATTACACCTACTGCGGAATTTCATAGGTATTTCCAGCTTCTTCCTAATCAAGCGGGTCAAATAAAAGATGGAGTTAAATATCTAGTCAGATCTGGCCAGGTACTAATAAATAAAGGCACAATCTCCGAAGCCACTCTTGGGGCTGGCCAGGTATTCATTGGATCTTCCGTAGATTCGTTCGAGGATCTTGCGGTTGCTTCTACTGGGGTTTCTTCAATAGTGGTTCCTGCCATATTTACCCAAATACCCTGGATAGACACTTCAACAACATATTCACCAGGCGGAATATTAGCTGAACAAAACCTTGATTCGTTTGATGGATTTTATGGTATCCAGTCAATAAATTCTTCTCAGGCTTTATCCCAGACAAATACAAAGGAATATATTTTCAATTACGGTAAGCTAAGCACTGAATATCAGTATTTGGAGGAGAATTACACGGTAGAAAGAGCAAATCGTTCTAAAATAGTTCCTTACATTAATAAATGGGGTTATTTTGGAGGAACCGATGCAAGAGGGAACGGTTACAGACTAAACGTTTCCCCCGCTTTTAGTCCGACAAACTTTTCTCCTAGTTTTCAGAGAGAAACCCCAGATCCAAGGTACCTTACACATGAGTGGATGCTGCTTGAGGGAATTCCTCAGGAATTCCCGATCGAATCGATAACATCCCAGAATAGTTACCTCCCCGGACAGGTCGATTTATCCAAAATTAGAAGTGCGGATCCCTCTGATTCATTATACTTCTCTTCATTCTTCACAGTAGATCCTAATGATTATCCAGCACCATATGCTATCAATTCCAATAGTGTAAAGGAGCTTTTTACTCCATTTGTTTATAACACTTCTTCTGGATTTTATGAAACATTGTTCAGAGGTGTAAAAATATCACTTAAGAGAAGAAGTACCATGACTAACCCGCAAAACGATTTGGAAAAATATGTTCCAAACTTTAGAGGGTTTGAAGATTATAAATTTGCTGCAGTCTTAAGAGTTATTCCTGAAGATTCTACTACGATACAATCGCCAGTTTCTTATGAGATAATAGAGAACACACAACAAAAATCAGTTCTATTCGTATGTAGCGTAGTTTTAAAAGACTATCGGGCACTTCCCTTGGGTTACACTGGTGCAACCGGGGGAAATCCCGTTTTAGACTATCTTTTGCTTTACAGCTTGAGTGATAAAAAGAAGGACTCAGGTGTTGGGAATACAGGAGCTACTTCTGGGTCTATATTATATGCAATAGATGATATCAAGCTTAGCTCAGCTTTGGATCTTTCTATCACATCAGGAAGCTCAGTAACGCCAACTACCAATCCTGGTTTCATTTACACAATTCCTAATCCGCTATATGACACTGATCTAAGGGAGGAAATAAATCTAATTTATCCAACCGGAGCTACAGCTTCTACTTCTCCGACAGGTACAGGAAGTTTCTCAGTTCCGGACATATCATCAACATACCCTTGGCCGGTTGGAAGATCTCAAAACCTAGTATCGTTCGGACCTGTTGGTACCAACTATACATTCGGAATACCGTTTGCTTTCTCCTCCCCAGTTACCGTGCCGGTTGGTCCAAGGAGTGCATATTCAGGAAATCCTGTATTTCAATTAGGCGGAGGTGAGAAATACTTCGATTTTATTATGAGAAGAATTTCGCTTTCTCAGATAGCTAATCGTGTAAATAACGAGAGCCAATACATTACTTATAAAAGCTATATTTGGAATAACGAGACTCAACTTACCGAGGAAAGAGATTCATATTTTCAGATAGCTTTAACTCCTCCAACAGCTCTTCTTAGACCTAATGGAACCTTCCCCGTTTCGGATTTTTCCGGCCCACAGACTCTTGGACAAAATAATCCTACTGGATATGTTATAAACGTTGGAGGATCTACTTATTCTTCTGATCTACTACGATATGCGGGTCCCTATGAACCTCTATTCAGGAAGATTATCAAATACAAGAACGATAAGACAGATACTATTACCGGATATTCCTCCGTGGATCTAAGCTATAGAAACTGTACATTTGCCCCTGAGAGAAAAGATTTTGGGGTACTCCAGAATCTAAATTATACAAAAGTTTCCCTTGGTAAGAACATATTAGAAGCTTCGACTAACCTTCCTCTTGGTCCGGTATATCCACTCGTTGGTCAGACCCCGATCGACAAGAAGAACTTATCGATTTTCCTTTCTTCCTGGGATCCTGGGTATTATGATCTCTATACTTCTGCCACTAATTTCGATGCAGTTGCTGGTACGAGGAGTATGAAAGAATTGAAAAGTTTCTTCGGCTCTAAAATGATGCAGACACCATATACGGTTAATGCTTACACTTTCATTACCCTGGAGATCTCCAGAACGACAGGGGAAACCGATATACAAAAGATAAACAATGAAGCAAGAGCAGCCCTTGTTGCTATCCAAAATATAAATCAGCAGACCTCAAATACGGGAATAGGACAGCTTGGAACAGTATTCTCGAGTGTCGATCTTCCTATTTTTGATGAAGGGATATATCCTGATGTTGAAGTTTTTTGGCAAAAGAACGAAATAACAAATACCCTAATTGGCTCTATCCGGTTAGATAGAATTTTAAGAAGATTCCTTTTGAATGCAGGGATCAGTAGAGTGTTCGTCGAAAATATGATTAGTCAGTTTGGGGTTGGTGATCCTGAGAATTTGGATGATGACGTTAAAGCATACATCGAACAAAATATAGTTCCAATTTATGAGGGTATTGCTTTTGATCTTTATGTGAAAAAAACAGGAACCAATTTATCGCCCACTGAATTGTTATTGAGAGGTGATTTGATTAATCCTGATAGAATAAGATACTCCTATTATCTAGAGCCAAATTTCAAATTGACTAGGAGAAATGCTTTATCCTACAGATTTGAACTCCCGATGGAATCTGGTAAAAATTATTCAACAACTTTTTCATTCAGAATACAGAAAATATAAGGTCGTTGGCTAGGTTGAATATATAGACAAAGTCAATGTGATAACATGCCGAACCTTAATATTCAAAGCTTAAATATCGGTGATACCCAGGAGGTAATTATCGATAAAGTTAACTCAAATTTTGACGCGATTGTAGCAAATGGCGGAGGCCCGCAGGGACAGCAGGGAGACCAAGGTCCTCAGGGAGCTATCGGTCAAGCTGGTCCAAAGGGAGACCCTGGTCAACAAGGTACTCGTGGGACACTATGGTTTGTTCAACCCACAGAGCCATTGGGAGGAACCTCCGATCCTATCCTTGTTGGCGATTATTGGGTACAAACTCTTTCTAATAATGCCATTTTTGAATTCACAAGTTCTGGATGGGTTGATACCGGATATAATCTTAAAGCTACTGAGGTTTTTGAGCTAGTTGCTGGAATTTCAGGTCCAACCGGGAATAAGGATGCTATAGTAATCAGCTCCCCGTTTCCTGGTTTAAATACTGTGGTATTGAGCGATTCCTTGGCTGCTACTTCGACAATCAATCCGACATATTCCAAACTTCTGATTTCAACCAATGGAACAAACGACTATCCCATTCTTGAATTTTCTAAGACTAATGCATCCGGAATTGGTACACCTAGTGATTATAATAGACACCCTCAATTTAGATGGCTAAGCCCTTCTGGTAGCAACTACGATTTACTATTCACTGTACCCCAAGATGCTTTAGAGATTAGATCTGGTGGGTCTATGACTTTACAGTCCACAGCTTCCACTATGAATATCTCCGGTAATGCTGGTGTGAACATAACCTCTGGTTCTCAGATGACTTTCACATCCGTTACCTCCATGTCATTTTCTTCTGGTAGCTCCGTAATGAATTTCACCTCGCAGAAATTCAATTTAAGTTCGACCTTAATGTCATTGGGTGTACCTCTAAACATCACATCAACCTCCCCAGCAACACTTCTTAATCTAATAAACAACGGAACTGGTGATACTTTGTTGATTTCTTCTTCTAGTACTTCAACATCATATTTTCTTTTTAGATTAATTTCTGCTGGGACCGAAAGATTCTCTGTTAGAAATGATGGTAAAGTCACTTACAACAGAACTGCAAATTTCAATAGTTTACAGACATCCAGCTCTCCATCATACTCGATTAATATTTCTGGAACTACTTATGATAGCTGGTTTTATGGACCAGCTTCTGGAACTGTTGGAACTGTAAATCATTATCTCTTCGGGGAAGGTAATGTTATGTACGCAAACTGGACAACATCCAACAAAAGAATCATCGGAATACCAGCAATTACATCAAGCACTCTTAGCTGGGCAGATTACCTTGGTAATTATGAGTCAATAACATTAAGGTATTTTGCTGCGAGCGGAAAAAATTTCGACGGAATAGTTTACCAAGTCGGGCCTCCGCCATCTTCAATTGGTCCCTATGATATTTTTTCAACCTCTGCAAGTTACGTTGAGGTTACTTTTTTAAGATTGGCCTCCGCTTCTCCAGGAAACTATAAAATTTATTGGAGAACTTGCTCCGGTGAGTGTGGAACTTTAGTTTAATTCGATTATGTCTGATTTCAACACAAAATATTTATTTCCAGGTGATGATAAGAATTCTATACTGGATAAGTTAAACTATAATTTCTATCAGGTACTATTCAATGCAGTGGGAGAAAAGGGACCGATTGGTTCTGTTGGTGCTACTGGAATTAGGGGACAAGCAGGAAGGGACGGTTTACCAGGAAGCACCGGGGAAAGGGCTGCTAATTGGTATTTTACACCAACTTCCCCATCCGCATCAATTTCTCAGGAAAACGATATCTGGGTAGATACTGGATCAACCGGGTCTCAAAGCGTTTATTTTTATTCCTCTGGGTCCTGGGTTAATTCTGGGGAAACTCTTTTGTCTTCTGGATTATTTTCGACACTTGTTGGAGCTTCTGGACCTGGTGGTTCGACTGAGAATAATGCAATTTATTTTAATGGAATACCATCCAATAAAACTTTAGTTCTTTCTGATGCTACCGGAACAACTGGTGATCTCAATCCCAATCTGGCAAAACTACACATTTCAACTGATGCCTCAGTGACAAATGAATTTCCAACATTAAGCTTAGCCAAAACTTTTCTTCCACAAACGCCTGGAAACATTATATCCTTTAAATGGAAAAATGTTGGGGGTGATTACGATAAGGAAATTATTCTTCCTGGAAACAACACTTTACAAAGTGGTTCTTCTTCTACTTATAGTGCAACTGGAGGTTCTATGAATGTTGTGTCTGCCGCAGAAACACAAATTTCTTCGCAGACTTTTATGAATTTTACTGGTGCAACCGGAACATCTGGAGCCTTTGGAATCAGTACCCCTGGGATTTTAAATTTTACATCATCAAATCTATCCGTAAACTCCTCTCAATTCAGTGCTACCTTGGGCGTGGGAGGAACTGCTTATGTACAAGCGGTCTCCACTCCAGGGGTTCCTTTAGTCTACGTCCAGGGGGGAGGAAATGGTGGATTGGTGCAGTCGTCAGTATTAACATCTGATGATCTTCTCAATGTAACAAATCCTTCCGGAAATTCTCATTTAGCATCCAACAGATTAAATAAGTTTACTTGGGGATCAACCGGTGCGACAGGATTGAAGGATACCCAAAGAATATCAACAACCTCCCCATCAACGTTCCCAACTTTTGTAAGAGGAATATACACCAATAATTACGTGGATTCTGGTTCTCCTACTAACGACACGTGTGTAATTACTCCTACCTATTCTGGAGCTGCAAGCTCAGACGGAAGAAGCAATCGAGTTTATCTTTCAGTAGGATCCAATTATGACTGGGCAGGTGGAATACTTTCAAGCGATCAAAGTAGGACCTTTGATTTTTTTATGAACAGTGCAACCTATTCCTTCGGCGGAATTAGAGCAGTGAGAAACGATGTTTCTGGTGTTAGTACTGCTCAGATTAACGATGTAGGTAGCGGTGCAACAGGATGCCAGCATATAAGACTTACTTTTTTTGGAAGTAGTGCTCTTAATTCTTTCCACTATCAAGCATTCTCTAATAGCAATTATTCCTGTGGATGGGTTCAATTCACAACAGCTGAGTTGGATGAAGGGCCTGGACCTGCAGGAGGAAAGGGCTTTTAGTGTAATTCTTGACATTAATTATTAAAGATAAATAGGATATGAATCTAACAATCGAAGAAAAAAACAAAGCAAATAATCTCAAATCTAAGTTTAGTGAGGTCAGAGGTGAGATTGAACAGATAGAACTTGAGATGGAAAGATTGACACACAAAGCAGGTACACTAGTTCGTGAACTTGAAAAGCTAAGAGATGAGGAAAAAAGCTTTGTGAGTGACCTGTCTAGAAAGTACGGAGAGGGTAAATTAGACCCGTTTAAATTAGTTTATACAACAAAATGATCCCAATTTTATTCGAAAAAGCAAAAAAGATCCTTTCGATGAGGACTATTTCTTTAGTTGCAATTGTAATTTTAGTTCTTTTACTACTTAGACAATGCGGAGTGGCTAACGATGCTAAAAGAGAAGCTGAAAGGAGCCTGCACAATCTTTTAGCTGAACAGGACAGCGTGAGAACTATAAAATCAAAACTTGGAAATGTGCTGGTTGAAAAATCAGCTTTTCAGCTCAAATATTCTGAACTTTCGGCGGATCAAAAAGAATTAATAGCACAGCTAGAGCTTGAAAAAAATAAGAGACCTGGGGTAATCATAGAAACTCAGGTAGTTTATAAGGACACGTCTATTTTAGTACCCGTAGAAGCGAAAATTAAGGACGGCATGAATTATCTATCATTCTCTTACAATCCAGTCCTTCCTGGATCTAATAAACTTTCGATCGGTGGAAAATTACCATATACTTCGAAGTTAGATACTTTATCCGACGGAACATACTCTCCCCGAGTAATTCCTGGAGAGGCCCAATTGTCGATTGAGCAAAGAATTGATTTAGTTACTGGACTATACCGAGATCCTAAAACAAATCGTTTATACGTAAGGGCTTCTACATCATTTCCTGGGATTACCTTCAATGATATACAAGCTTTAGATATGGTAGATGATTCAGGAACAAGAAAAGCCCTCAAGGGAGCTAGAAAAAACTGGGGGATTGGTATCAACGCCGGCTATGGTATGGTTATTACCCAAAATGGATATTCCACTGGTCCTATGATAGGAGTAGGAATAAACTACAGTCCTAAATTTTTACAGTTCGGCAAATAAATTTCATAAAAATGTCATTTTCAACAACTTCAAAATTTGTACAGCTTTCTCCATATTTAGTTATGGAATATCGGTATGCTGATCAGCCAAATCCGGAAACTTATTTTGTGAATACCGGATCTCCTTCGGTTGGGTTTGATAAGTTAATTAATGATGTTTTACTTGACTCGACAGGCGAGCCTTCGGGTAGTGTCCAGATATTCAACCAGGATCAAAATTCTTCCGTAACTAATAATACCAGAAGTAATAGCGTTGTTCAAACTACACAAAATGAATTTATTACTCTCGATCCAAATTTGGTTTTGCCATATAATGATTTTAATTCAAATCTGACGAGCACTGCAAATCTTCCGATAACTTTCCCTTCGAATATTTCAGTTGTTTATGATTCTATTCGATATCACATTCTTGCTGGATATAATCTTAACAACATCGATGGACTTATTATGCAGGTCCAATATTCGGATGTTGATGGATCCTTAGTTACATTTTCACAGATAAAAATTTCAAAAGGTTCAGCTCAAGCTTATACACTTAATCCAAGCCCAGTTACTATTGGATCTAATCTTTTCGACAAGTACGTGGAGGTTAAAATACCTAGCCTTGTTGATATGAACAATCAATATAATGCTGTAACTGCTCCAAATAAGCCAAATACATTAGCTGGTAAAACGAGTAAGAGCGGGAATGGTTTTTTAATTGCTGCACCCATTAGAATTACTGCTCATGAAATTCTGAACACAACAAGTGTTAATGGATATACCGCATATGGGACTCAGATTTTAGCCCAGCTTTCTTTAGAATCTACGGATCCATTCCAGAATATAGGAGCTTACATTGCTCCGGCAGATACCGGGGATTTTTTCGAGTATTTTGCAACTGATAATGGTGGATTTCCGGAGGATTTCATTCTTTTCCAAAACTCTATAGGAAACTCATATTATCTTCAGCACTCGGTTGAGGTACTTGAACAAGTTGGTGCAGCTCTTTTAAATACATCAAACTTTAATACCATACAGACTACTGCATACGACGTACCCAATCTATTTAGACCAATTGTTAGATATCCACAGGTTGCTGTTTCTTTCACGCTAAGATACACTATGACTCTTGTTAATAATAAAGATCAATCTAGGTTGATTAGAATTTCTTCTTACACATCCAATGATGTTGGAAGGTATGGATCTGATATCCAATCGTTGCAACTTTCAGTTTTACCGCAACAGCAGAAAATTTATAACAAGGTGGCAGGTAGTACCAATATTGCTGTTCCATCAAACAATTTTGCACCACAGCAGATCGTTAAATATGCCAATGTTTTTGTTGATAGAACACTCGTGAATACTTCACTTACAAATCTTGCAGTGAACGGAACAACAATTACTCAGCAAGCTGTAGATCAAGGAACTACTATTTCTTACGGAATGGGACAAGCTTACATCACCATTTCACCTTTCGACAATTACTATAAATTTACTTTTTTTCAAAAAGCAAATGATGGGACTACTAAAAATATAGATCTCTCATCGAGCGGGACATATTCTATGGTTTTCATTGACAATAACAACAATAAGATCAGTGCACCTTCCATAGCGGATAACAATTTAGCCAAGCCTGCTCTCGGGGAACTTGCTTTTAAGGTTGATGAAACCATAGCAAGTCAAATTCTCCAGTTTAAGAATAGGAAGTTTTACATATCAAACCGACCCGTTCAAGAAGAGTCAACATCTAGTAATGCTCAGGGTGTATCAAGATTAACAAACGCAGCAAAAAGGCTGGCAGAAAGATCCGTCTCTCTGAGCGATTCCGTTACTGAGCTCAAAATAGAATCCCTAAGAAGCTCTGGTACAGTATCATCAGCAAATCCTGTAGCTTCCACTTCGAAAGCGGTTGACTCTGCCAGGATTTCAGCAAAAGCTTCTTCCATTTTGTATTGGGGTAACTGGCTCAAAGACGGTGAAACCGCTCCACAAGTAACAGCATTTACTGGTCCTACTGTCATTACTAATAGTGGTACTGCAGGTACTTCAGGTAATGATGGAAGGGTAGGAAAAAGCTCTTGGCAGTTATTTGGTTCAACGTCGGGAGGAACCCAGGCTAATTCGCCTGCACCAATTACTGCTAATACAGCAGCAGCAATTAATCAGGTCCTTTCAAGACAACAACTAGTTTCTGCGATAGCTTCCGATGTTCAAGGTAAAATACAATTAAATTGGACAACTCCAGATATACTCTCTTACTTCTTGGATCCTTCTTCTACTGGGTATAAACTATATGCCGGAATAACGAAAGCTATTTTCTTGCAGGCTGTTGAAGGCATTTTCTCATCCTCTGACCTTACTCTCGCTAGGGCATACGGTAACACTGGTGCTGGTACATTCACGGGTGGACCTGCCGCAGCTGGAGGATCCACAAGTGGTCAAGCGGCGGGGGATAATGGAAGTCCAAACTTTCCTCCATCTAATTTTCCAACATTTCTCTAATGAAAATATAAGATAAAAGAGGATTATGAGTATTTTAAACGCAAGAGCAAACAGTTTTTACTTCGTTTTTCCGAAGGGATTTTTTCCTGAGAAGGTACATAAGAAATATATTGATTATTTACAAAACCAACCAACCCCTTACGATACTCTGACTTCGTATATGAATAGTACCATACAGTCGGTTACATTTCCTTCGATGAGCATCGATTCAGTTGAGCAAGTCAGGAATTTGGGCAAAAGAATTAATTATCAAAGTTCAACCCCAGTTCAGGATCTTTTCAATAGGGAATTCCAGGTTACCTTCAGAATTGCTGAGGGATTTATAAACTATTTTATTATGCTGGAGACTGTCCTTGATTATCTGGACTTTAAAAATCCAACAGTTTATGTTCAGAACCTCCCACTACGAACTTTGGATAATAACGGTAGCATCATAAGCACTGTGATGTTTAAGGAGGTTATTTTTACTTCATTTTCTGAATTGACCTTCAATTATACACAAAATGCTCCATCTGTTTACACATTCAACGTTGGGTTCAAATGTAACTATTTAGGTTTGGATCTAGAAATTGACAGGGAAAGATAAGATATATAAACAACAAAAAAAGATTTAGAGATGAAAAAGTTTTCAGACCTTACGAAGATTAACGAAATGAAATACGGCCAGCCAATGTACGGCGAGGAGGATTTAAAACAACATATGAAGGACCTCTTGGTTGCTGCTTCTGGTAACGATCAGAGGGTTTTAAACGATATTGTTTCTTGCCTAACTGACCAGCAAATGAAAGCTTGCTACGATAAGCTTATTAATGTTTACAACTACACTGGCAAGAAAGGCGAGGTAGTCAAGCCTTCCATCTAAAAAAATACCACTCCTTTGGATCGACTCACAAGAGTTTCAGCCCTCTAGTAATAGAGGGCTTTTTTGTGGCGATATATAATAGGTAACATTTAACTAATTTCATTTTGAAAACATTAGTAGGAATTGACTTTTCTCTTAATTCTCCAGCTTTTTGTGTATTGAAGGACAACTCATTAACCTGGGGATCACTGACTAGAAGTGACAGAAGTCAAGAATCTTTTATGAAGAGCCTGAAGAAACCATATGCGGTTCTTTCGGATTTCCCGGAGTTTAATTTCATTTTTCTCAATAAAGAAAAATTGCCTGACGATTACACGGAAAAGGAAAGGATCAAGATCGATTACTTCCAAGATCTGGTTGATTCTTTTTGGTCTTCGGTTTTATCAATTTGTGGCGATGATGAAATTGTGGTTGCAATGGAAGGTCTGAGTTTTGCTTCCAATGGTAATGCTTTAATTGATATTTCCATGGCAACCGCTTTGCTTAGGAAAAAAATCGTAGATCACGCAGGAAGTCAAAATTTCTATGTGTTTTCACCTACCTCGGTTAAGAAATTTGCTCTCAAGGGTAATGCCAAGAAAAATGAATTGTATGATGCTTTGATTAATTTGGAATCGTCAGGAACTAATCTTAATAGGTTTACTAAAATACTAGGAGAAAACAGAGAGGAGTGGGTCACAGGGAGTGGGAATGTAAATAAACCTCTTGATGATATGATCGATGCTACTTTCATTTGCCTATATTTAGATGAAGTCAGAGAGAAGAATTAATATACTCATACCTTTAGGAGGAGCAGGAAAAAGATTTTCTGAAGCTGGGTACAAAGAATCCAAGCCTTTTATTGACATTGACGGAAAATCAATGATAAGGACAGTTATAGAAAATTTATATGATTCCAATGTGCATTTTATTTTTATCATCAACGAGCAGTATACTTCGATAGATGATTTCCACAAACATATTTCTGATCTGGGGATTTCAAATTCCATTTACAGCACTAGAAAGCTGACCGACGGACCAGCTTCTTCTTCACTTCTTGCTATTAGCGAAATTGATTCACAGACACCATTGATGATCGTAAACTGTGACCAGGTTATACTTGACTTTAATTTGGAACTTATAGAAAAATTTGTTGATGTACACGAATGTGACGGATTGCTTGGATGTTTTCTTTCATCCTCCAATAAGAATAGTTTTGTTAAATTAAATGAAGAGGGTGAGATTTGTGATGTTAAGGAAAAGATTGTGATTTCCAACATAGCAACAAACGGGCTACATTATTGGAGAAGTGGGTCTCTTTTCGTTTCTTCCGCGATAGAGATGATCGAATCTAACGATAGGTATAATAACGAGTTTTATGTGGCTCCGACCTATAATTATTTGATAAAAAAAGGGAAACGAATTCTTCCCTTCTTCTATAATCTACACTTTCCGATTGGTACTCCGGAAGACTTGAATCGTTATTTACAACAGAAATGGAAGTATTCAGAATAGAAGATATGAAAGGCGGATGGTATGCTGGAAACTTCGATCCAGTTTCATACAAAACAAATCTGTTTGAAATCTGCTACAAAAAACACCTCAAAGGTGAAGAATGGCCTAAACACTATCATAGAGAAGCTGACGAAATAAACTATCTTAGATCTGGTAAAATGACTATACAAGGAAAAGAAATTCAAGAGGGAGATATTTTCATATTAAGAAAAAATGAAATAGCAGATCCGGTTTTCCTTGAAGATTGTGAAGTATTTATAGTTAAAACACCAAGTGTACCTGGAGACAAACACATTGTATAGATGGCAAAAATTTTTAGAAAAGAATCTGAATTTAAAAAAGACGATTACTTTATCGTAACTTATTTTCTTGAGTCCGCGAATACCCTAAGGGATGCAGCTTGGAATCTTGCCATAGGTCAAAGCATAGGAAATCCAAATAATAGGAGCGTGTGGGAAACTGAAGAAATGTTTGAGAATCATAGCTGCTTTATCCTTGATGAAGAAAACAACCTCAGAGAAAAAAAAGAGGGAATTGTAAAAGTTGCATTCCCTCTGGCAAATGTAAATTTAGATGAGGATGGTATATCTCAGATTCTTTGTCACGTTGCGGGTGGGCAGGTTGATATTCTTGAAGTTCAAAGGTGCCACGTACTTGATATCCAGTTACCTGAATCTGTTGAAAGGACATTCTCTATGAAACCTGCATATGGTATAGATGGGTTTAGAAGATTCAACGGTGTTTATGACAGGCCTTTTTTAGGTGGGATAATCAAACCAAAAGTCGGCATGAGTCCTGAGGTATTGCTCGAGGCTGTAAAAGAGATGGTTTATGGTGGAGTTAACTTCATTAAGGAGGATGAACTTTTGGCAAATCCTAGCCATTGTCCGCTGGAAGAAAGGGTCCCGATCATAACTTCTTGGCTTAAAGAAAATGCTCCTAATGTCATTTATGCTTTTTGCATTAATGGTGACAGCCCATATGCTCTAGAGAGGGCTAATTTCGTAGCAAAAAACGGAGGAAATGCTATTCACATAAACGTTTGGAGCGGGCTTGGAGTTTATAGAGCAATTAGAAAGCAAAATCCGGATCTTTGGATACATTTTCAAAAAAGCGGGGATAAGTTCTTTACCGATCGAAGAGCACCTTTCCATATTTACTGGCCAGTTATTTGTAAGATAGCTGGATGGTCGGGTGCAGATTCTATTCACGCTGGAATGATCGGTGGTTATATGAACCAAGACGATGATGAACTAAGGGATGCTTTAAAAGTTCTCTGGGAATATAATATAGTACCTGCTTTGAGCTGTGGGATGCACCCAGGATTGGTTGATTACATTAATAGATCCTTAAATTCTTTTGATTGGATGGCAAACGTTGGAGGTGCTATGCATGGGCATCCTTCTGGCACTAGATCTGGAGGGCTTGCAATGAAGCAAGCTATTGACGGTGATCTCGATAGTCCTGAATATAAGCAAGCAATAGAAAAGTGGGGTGAAAAAAAATTACCAAAGGATTTAGCTTATAGAATTTTTTAAATGTAATGAAGATAATTTCACACAGGGGTAACACGTTGGGAAAATTACCGGATCTTGAGAATAATCCACATTATATCGATAAAGCTATTTCATATGGATTTGATGTGGAGGTAGATGTTTGGGTAGTTGATGATGAACTATCCCTAGGACACGATTTCCCACAGTTCCCGGTTTCAATTACCTGGCTCCAGGAAAGATGCGAAGTTCTTTGGATCCATTGCAAAAATATTGAAGCAGTTACGTATTTCTCTAGACACGATGCAATTTTTTCATCGAAAGGAACAACATTCAATTTCTTCTGGCATGAAACTGATCGGGTCACTTTAACTTCTAAAGGAGCTATATGGGCTTTTCCCGGAAACCAACCGATTTCTTGTAGCATTGCTGTTTTGCCAGAACTGAATGACGACGATCTTTCCCAGTGTTTTGGGATTTGTTCAGATTTTCCTATGAATTATGTATGAGAGTAGCTCTTTTACTTCCTGGACAAATAAGAGAAGCAGCAGAGGTGTATCCTTATATTAAGGGTAGAATCCTGGACAGATACAAACCGGACGTTTTTATTTCGACCTGGAGCCCTTCCAATGAGATAAAAAACTCTCTGCACGAGCAAAGTAAAAATTTGAAAGACTCTCTCCAAATAGAAGACGTAGTTAGAATTTTCAAACCAAAGATATTTTCGGTTGATGAATACGAATCCGAGGGCATAAATCGTATAGCCGAGAAGGCTCTTTCATATTCACATCTGGGTCCACAGACAGGTGAAACGAATCCGGTTTCAATTTTTTTGATGTGGATGAAAATTAAGCAAACCTTTGTTTTGATGAGAGAATATGAAAACCGGCTCGGTGAAAAATATGACTATGTCATAAAAGGGAGATTTGATGTGAAAATTCATAATGATCTAGAATTCGATCGTAATCTTAACACAATTTCCATTCCGGTAGGTTATGATTGGAAGGGCGGAATTGGGGATCTTTACGCTTGGGGAGGAAGGGAATCCATGGATTGGTATTGCTCTCTGTATGATTGGATGGAGGAATACATTTTAGCTGGGGAGCTTTTCCATTCCGAGTCTTTACTAAGATACCACCTTGATAGGAGTACCTATAATATAGACAGAACAGACTTAATGATATCCCTTCGTGGAAGTAGGGTATGGGAAAAGGAACCGTCTGGTAAAAATTTTGACAAAAAAAGTTATAGATATATAGAATCTAAGGGAAACATTTGGAACACTTAGAAGTTAAATAAAGGAATTTTAAAAATAAATTTAAGGAAACATGAGTAATTTAGACATTTTCAATTTGGATGCAGAGGCATTCGTAACCAAGGCAAAAAAAGAAAGCTCCGAAGGAACTGAATTTTACAAACCTTATCCAGAAAATGGAAAAGATGGAGTTTACAAGTCTCTTATCCGTTTTTTACCAAACCACGTAGATCCTACGAAATCAAAAATCCACAAGTATTACGTTTATCTTACTGACCCATCAACGGGTGACGGATTTAGCGCAGATTGTCCTTCAACAGTTGGCAAGAAATCTGTCCTTAAGGACATGTTCTGGAAGTTGAAGAATTCTCATTCTGCGGCGGATCAGGAACTTGCTAAAAGCTTTTCAAGAAAAGAAGATTACTACTCTTTAATCCAAATTGTACAGGACAAACATAATCCTGAATTGGAGGGTAAAATTATGATCTTCAAATTCGGCAAGAAGTTAAATGATATGCTCGAAGCTCAACTTAAGCCTGAATATGGTGAGCCAGTTAATCCATTTGACCTTTTTGAAGGAAAACTTTTCTCTGTCCACACAAGAAAAGTTGGAGACTGGAACAACTACGATCTTTGTTCTTTCGTTGGTGATAGGCTACCTATTGAAATAAACGGAAAGAAGATGCAGAAGAACAAAGAGGATATGAACACTATCCTTGAGTATCTTAAAACCGGCCCGGACAACTTGACTCAATTTGAATACAAGGACTGGGACGACGCAATGACTGATCGAGTAATGAACGTAATCAGAAACTCAGTTCCAGACGGCCGCTTGGTAAACGAGGTAATGTCGGGAGTAAACATGACATCCTCTTCTAAGCCAGCTGCTTCTAGACCATCTTCATCCTCATCGGAAATATTCGAGGAGGCTTCTTACACTAAGGTTGGAGCACAGCCTGAACCTGTCAAGGATCAGGGTATTGTCAGACCTGAAGCACCTGAAACATCTTCGTCTTTGGACGACCTTTACGCAGATCTCTAATTTGCAACCGAGAGGGAACAGACAAGTAAATCTTGCTGTTCCCTTTTTTTATCAAAACAAAGGTGAAATTTTATGGATTTAAGTAGAGTTCAAGAGTTATTAGGGGAAATTTTAAGAAAAGAATTTACGGGTAACGCGGAGAAGCAGAAGATCTATCATGCTTCGAACCGTTTAAATTTTTCTTGCCCTTATTGTGGTGACAGTTCTTCGTCTAGAAAAAAAAGAGGTAATTTCTATTTAGACACTCTCACATACAAATGTTACAACGGAGGCTGTGGAATCTATAAGGACGCTTTTTCTATGTTCAGAGATTTTGCGGTTATTTCAAAACTGGAGGGAGACGAAAAGCAAGACATTCTGCAAACAATCAAGCAGGGCAAGGAAAAAAGAAAAACACACTTTGGTGATATCGATATATCACTTTTTTTTGATGCGGACTTTAAGAATCTTGTTATCGACAGAGATTACTTCGTTGAGAGAATGGGCCTAGAGGATGTGAAGGGTTCTAAGATTGAAAATTATCTCATTAGGAGAAATCAGAGACCAGATAAGAAGTTCGCCTGGGATCAAAAGACCCAGAAGCTTTACCTTTTCAATCTCACTAAGGACGGACAAATTCTTGGGTTACAATTCAGGAACATGTCTGGTACAGGAGGATCAAAATACTACACTTATAAGTTAAGTGGAATCTGGGAAAAGATGCTTGGAGTCACAAATGAGGAGTTTCTGAATGAAGCAAGGAAGATAGATCCAGTTTCTCACGTTTTTAATGTCGGGATGATATCTTTTGATCACACTATTACCGTTTTTGAAGGACCGATGGATTCTTGGCTTTGGAAAAACTCCGTTGCATTGTGTTCAGTAGAAAATAAGTTCCCGTTCGAGGTTGACAATATTCAATATTGGTATGACTGGGATAATGCAGGAAGGCAGAAACATTCTGAGCTTCTTTCGGAGGGAAAAAAAGTTTTCAATTGGAAGAAATTTTTGGTAGATCACGAACTTCCGATAAATAAAAAATGGGATCTGAATGATCTTGTTAATTACCTTCGTGCGAAGAGAATAAAAATAAGAAGATTGGATAATTATTTTACCGAAGAAATTCTAGACTTATCTGACTTCATTTATGCTTGAAATGCCAACTATAGATAAAACCGAAGAGTGGGAGGATCAGCTTGATCGAGAGGATGGGACTGTGAAGTTTCCAGTTACCCTGTTCGACACTTTAGAGATACATGAAATAGAGAGTTCATTACCGAATGTGGTTATCGGTTCACCAAAGCTGAAAAAAAACTCTATTAAGGAAATAAATCTTGGAAACAAATCTAAGAAAAAAGGAAACGAATTATTTTAGGAATGTCAGATAATCAAAAAACGGACTATGCAAAGCTATTCGACCAAGAAAGGGCTGAGTGGAAAGAAAAGATACAGGTCATATCCCTAAGTCTAAAAAGGATCAGTACTGTTGCCGAGGCACAGGTTGAACTTTTTTCGAGTAGGCAGATTCTATTGGAATATAGTTATAAACTTGCACAAATTGTAAGTAAGCTTGCAACTAAAGAAAGACAAGCGAGAGCTTCTAAATTGAAAGAATATTCAACTAATAGCGATGTTAGATATGGTGCAAATGAAACAAAAGTTTTGGTTGAAAGCGACATATCTGAAATCTTAGAAAAAATCCAACTTGTAGAGGGGCATAGAAAATTCATAGACCAAACAATTCAGACCGTTGATCACATGTTATATGGGATAAAGAGTCGAATAGCCCTAGAAGAGTACTTGAGAGGAAGTACTGTCAAATAAAAAGAACACATGCTTAAGTTTAACGTATCTGAAGATCAGCAATGGTTAATACTCGCTCAGGCAAGTGACGAGATAGAGAAAAAACAGATAGAGATCTCGTTAACCAAGAAAATACACAACTGGTATTTTCATCCCCTCGTGAAGAAAAAATTGTGGGATGGGAGTATTTGTTTCATAGAAAAGAAAGGAGCCTTTTGGAAGGTGCCGATAGGCCTCTGGAGGGAGATATTTGAAATAGGTAAGGAATATGGACTAGAGGTAGAGATTGATGGTCTAGATAGGCTCATTCTTAGTGATTTAACTCTGGAAGAATTCCAAAATTGGGTGGACGGTTTCTTTGCTGGTAAGGATATAAAACCAAGGGACTATCAGGTAGAAGCGGCATGGAAAATTGTTAAATATCGCTATTCTGTTTCTGAAATTGCAACATCCTCAGGTAAAACACTTATCTCATTTATGATCTTTGCTTTTTTGAAGCAGAGGGGTTATATCAAGAAGTTTTTAATGATTGTACCGAGTACAAATCTTGTTTTCCAGGGTAATGATGACTTCATTGATTATGGAATTGGTGAACTAGGTGTTAGAGTACAACAAATCGGTGGTGGGAGCAAATTAAGAGAAGATTGTGATCTTATCATAGGAACTTTCCAATCTCTAGTTAAAAAAGACGATGAGTTCTTTGAGCAGGTTGATGCTGTTTTTGTTGATGAGGCGCATCACACAAACTCAATGTCTATCAAAAAGATTGTGGCAAAGTGTATGCACAGTAAGTGGAGATTCGGCCTTACTGGAACCCTAACAAAAAGAGGATCTGCTGATCATTTAACAATTCAGCAATTCCTTGGCCCCGTTATCGTTGAAATTTCTCCAGATTTCCTATTCAAGCACAATCACGCAACCCCAGTAAATATTAAGGTCGTCATGTTGGACTGGCTGGATCGAGAAATTAAAGATAAACTTGCTGATCTTAAAACCAATTCACAGAATCTAGAGGGAAATGAAGTTTATAATCTTGAAAGGAAACTAGTTATCGAAAGTGAGAAGAGACTGAAATATGTTGTTGATTTCATAGCAAAAACTTCAAAGAATTCCCTTGTGTTGTTTCAATCTGTTAAGGATGAATATGGCAAACAGATTTGGAACAGGTTAAGGGAGATTACAAATGATAAGGAGGTCTTTTACGTTGATGGTGATACTGACGAAAAACTAAGAGAGGAGTACAAGGAAAGAATGGGATCCGGCGAGAATAAGGTTCTTGTGGCAACTTTTGGTACTTTCTCTACTGGGATATCAATTAACAATCTCCATAATATTTTCTTGGTTGAGTCATATAAGAGTGAGGTTCTCATTAAGCAATCTCTTGGTAGAGGGATGAGAAAAATGGAGGGAAAGGAAAAAGTTAATGTTATTGATTTCGTTGATGATTTCTCTACTCCTAATTATAAAAACTACCTATTTAAACACGGGGAAGCAAGAATACAGATCTATCGGAATGAGAAATTTAAATATCAGATTTTTAAGGTAAAGCTTTAACTTAAAATTCCGATATATAGGATAAATTAAGTAAGCTGATGCAAAATCTTAAAAATTTCAGTTCCTTCCTAAACGAGAAACAAAATCATAGATCAAAATCGAGATTTAGCAACGATGAGTATGATGCTAATGATAAGATTAAAGAGATCCGGAAAAGAATAGAGGCTCAAACCGGAGAGGAGAGGCTTTATCAAACTGTTTATGACGAGGGAGGTGCTCTACAAAGACTAGTTGGCGGAGCGGCCAAGAAAATTCAAAGCATTGGACAAGGTATAAGCGATCTTTTTAATTCACCCAAGGTTTCGAAACTTGAAGTTGGTGAGCTTAGAAAGCAGAAGGGAGAAACCCTCTCAAAGTGGGGAGACTCTATAAAGTCTACTGGAAAGAATAAACAGAAAGACTACGAGAACTTCTATAAAGATGCTATAATCAGAGGAAAATCAACATTTGGTAAGGACTTTGATATAAACGAACCTTCAACTAAGGAGGAAAGAGTGTACAGAGATTATGTTTTCGGCGCTTCTAAATATTTTGATTTTGATCACGATGGGAAAAGTTCTAAATTATAGTAGTTTCGTATCATTGTTTGAGGGAGGTGCGGCTGTTAAAACCTCTCGTAGAATCAATGAGATGGAGGTTCCAGCAACTGTCGATTCGATTAAAGAAATACTTCTCCCTCTTTTGGGTGATGGTCAGATGGACAAAGACTATATCCTTATTGGAAGTGTTGGTAAAAAGACAAGTCCAGAAGACACCTCTGGAGACATAGATCTTGGTGTAGACCAAAGTTTTATTGCTCGTGCATATCAAATTCCGGCAGATAATGTTTTAGAAGCTATTTATAGAAACTTGAGTGAACAACTACACGTTAAACTTGGATTCGTCCCGGAAATGAAACTTATGAAGGGAATAAATGTTCTTTCTATTGGCTGGCCTATCGGTGGTAATGTAGATAACGGAATAGTCCAGCTGGACATAATCCCGCTAAGCGGAATGGAATGGGCTAAGTTTATCTTCTATTCTCCAGATTATAGAACAAATGAAAGTAAATACAAATCTGCCCACAGAAACTGGTTAATCCAAGCAATTCTTTCTGCCTTAAAGGAAATTGAAACCACCGATGCTGAAGGTAATCCCGAAGACTTTTATTCGTATGCTTTAAGACTCAGTGATGGCATCTTTAAAAACAAGAAGACATTTAGAGGTGCTACAAAAAGGCTTAAGAATCCCGAGACTGTAAAAGGAAGTACCGAATTTGTAACAAGAGACCCGGAAGAGCTTATCCGGATGATTTTCGGTCCGGGCATCAAAGAGGACGATATTAAAACTTTTGAAAAAGCCTGGAGAGTAGTTACATCTCCAAATTACATCCACCGGGACAAGGTTGATGAGATTAAGGACAATTTAATTAAATATTTACAAAGAGGAGGATTTGAAATCCCAACAGAATTATCATAATGGAATTTACTGCAAGAAATAATGATCTTATCTACGGTGCACTTGATGTTTTTCTGGAGCACGATACACCAATCCTTGTGGCAAGAGAAACGGATCAATCCGTTTCTTTTTCCACCCTTCTTGGGCATGATGGAAAAATTGAACCCCTCGAGAACGGAGATTGGCAAATCATTTTGGAGGGGGATCCTTTTTACACAATAGAAAAAAACGTCTTTGATCTAATTAGTTTCCAGGAAAACACTCCTCCCGTCGAGGAGCTACTTGAAAACTTAGCTGAAATGCACAGAAGTAATTTACAAGAAAAATCGAAAATTCTTGTAGAAACTATCATAAGAGGATTAGCTAGATTAATAATCGACCAGAAGATTAAAGCTGATGTTGATATTCAGCTTGGACCTTTTTTAATCGCTAGAAATGGAGAAATCGGAAACGTTAAAATTGTACTTAATTAAGAGATGGCAGGCATAAACCACTTATACGATATTTATAACAAAAAAGGGGATGATTTTGTAAATCAGCTTTTCAACCAGTTTGTAACGATCAACGAGAAAATGGACGGGTCTGCATTCTCTTTCGAAAGAGACAAGGATTCTGGTAAATTTAAGTTCTATCGAAGAGATCAAAGAAATCCTATCACCTTAATTGATCGGACTTTAATGAAATATTACGAGAAACCGATCCAGTATATCGAGTCTTTACCACCCAACATTCTTGAAAAAATCCCTAGAGGATGGAGATTCGGTTTAGAATACTTTGCTAACAAACAACCCGTTGAAATATCATATGACAGGCTACCGAAGAACAATCTTATCCTATCATATGTTCATAAAATGGGAGATGGAGGTAAAATCGAAAGTACTATCCAAAATAAAGAAAAATTAGATAACTGGGCGGATATTCTTGGAGTTGAGAGACCACCTATTATCTTTCAGGGAGTTTTGGATGAAAACCAGAAATCAGAACTCCTCGATTTTTTGAATACTCCATTTAAGGACCTAGTAGAGAAATTCAAAACCCAATCTTTTGTTAGATTCGTTATTTCAACTTTGAATCCTGATTTGGAAAAGACAGCTCTCAACGACGACCTAGATAAGGATGTCGAGGGAGTAGTTTTCCGCTTTGGTGATCCTGATAAGGAAGGAGAAACAATCCTTGCAAAAATGGTAGATCCGATTTTTACCGAGATTGCTAAAGAAAAGTTTGCTGACAAGCAGGCTAAAAAACCCAGCGACTTTCTAGGTATAACACTTTTGGATGTTATGAACTTCATCCTCGAGAAAGGCCTTGATGAGTTTGAAGTAGATGGTGAAACCGATGACGAAAGATACATTTCCTTTATGTCTGACGTTTTTGTGAAATTCCTCGATGAATACTCTGACAAATATAAGGGAACTGATTTTGAGGAACCCGAATATTTACAGAGGGAAGAATTTAGACTTAATCGTGATAAAGTAAAGGATAAAAGAGTTCTTAAATACGTTGAAAAAGATCAAGCTTTCGAGTCTTTATATAAATTGATCCTTAATTCTTTTAGAAAGATTAAAACAAGAGCTGGTGGAATAGTAACTTCTGGGATGAAAGATCAGCTTAATCTTTTAATACAGGATATTAAAGACTACATCAAAAAGAAGAAGGAAGTTGTTAATGAATCCAGGTTTATTAGCTTTGGTGAATTCAGGAAGGAAATTGCACCTCAGATAGATTATATTCAGGAAGAAAATGACGAGACTGAGAATAGCGAAAATCCTTTCTATTCTTTCGACGAATTCATCACGAAGTTAGAAACTATTGACAGCGAAAAAATTCCTTCCGATATAGAATTAGTTAAGGAGGAAAGGAAAAAAGAAAGAACCCCGGTTAATGTTATCATGGGCAGATTTCAACCCTTTCATTCTGGACATCTAAATATGGCAAAAAAGCTCAAAGAAAAGAACGGGCACCCATCAGTTGCTTTGGTTGTATATCCTGGTCATAATAAATCAGGTAAATCCCCATTCAACGAAGAATCTATAAAAAGATACATGGATGCCGTGGTAGCAAATAACGAGGAGATAGAATCATATTTGATTATTAATCGTGGTCTTCTTGGATCTGGTATAGCGAAGTTGATAGAAGGAGGATATGATCCTATCCTGATTGGCGCTGGATCAGACAGAATAGAAGACTACAGGAAGCAAATAGATTATCTGAAGATGTCTGATCTCAAGGATCAAATTAACGATGATATAGAGCTAGTAGAAACACCAAGAACCACCAGCGGAACTGAGGTGAGAAACACACTCCTTTCTGGCGATTTCGCCAAGTTTAAGAAGGTTGTTCCGAAAGAGGTATCAAATCTATTCAACGACTTAGTTACGTCTGTTAAGGACTGATATATAAGAAAATAAACTAAAGAAGTGAAAAGAAAAATACACAATTTCTCGGATTTTGTTACCGAAAGCAAGATTAACGAGGGAGATGGCTTCGGGACATTCCCATTCTTGTTAGTCAAGGACGGTGACGTTTATCATTATTTGTTCCAGCTGGAACTAGAAAACGGTTCTCAAAGAGGATTTATGCTAAATATTGGTAAATACTCACAATACGAAGTTATGGAAGGACCGAAGAATTCATATGCTGTTTTGAATATAAATGAGATTTCACCAGAGATCATCGAAGACATTGCTATCAAAAAGTCCGATGTTCCCGAAATGAATGACCAGAAATTTACACTGAAGGACAATGACCTAAGCAGATTTTTGGAGCAGATCTCAAAAGCAATCCAAAATTATCTAGAGAAGAATTCTAAGGTGATTAGAATCTTTGATGAAATGCAGGACAACTTGGATATCGAAAACTACGAGGAGTCGGTCAAATCCATTCTAATTTCCTTTCTAGGACCTGAATGGTCAATGCAAGAGGCATCTCACAAAGGAACCTTTATCTTTACAAGATAATTAGTTGAAACAAATTTCGCAACTTTAACTATAATTCATAAATTCACATAATTATGGAATCATTTGAACAAATCAAACAGATCATGGCGTCAGTAGAGGGTGACTTGGCTAAGTTTCTTGAAAAAGGAAACAAAACCGCTGGAACCCGTGTTCGTCAGGCTATGCAAGAGATCAAAAAGCTTGCACAGCAAGTAAGAGTTGACGTGCAGGAAAAGAAAAATTCCTAAACTAGATACCTCTACTAGAAGAAGCAGCCTTTTTAGGCTGCTTTTTTTGTTTCTATGGAATAAACCTTAAGGAAAGATATATAAGTAAGTAAAAACACAATTATGGGATACTACGTAGCAAAAGTAAATTTCGAATCGACTGAAACGAAAAAAAATGGCGATCCAGTTATTCATAAATCTGAATTCCTGGTAGCAGCAGAATCCGTTCTTGAGGTAGAAACGAAGGTAGCTGAGTTTCTTTCTGGAACTACTGGATTTTTTGAAACTATTCAAATTTCAAAATCCAAAATAGAAGCAGTAATTGACTAATGGCTGAAACTGGAAGTTACATACCACCTCAATCACCGATTGCAATCCAACCCGGGGATAAGGGATTTGAGATTGTAGGAAAGGGGTATAATAGATGGCTTTGGACTTTCCCTGATTGGAAGAAATCTAAGAAAAAGATAATTAATCCATCTACAAATTGGGGATTAAATTCTAAGCCGATGTCACAGGAGGAGATCAAAAAGAAAATGAAGGATCTTTATCTTGGTGAAAGCTCTCAAGAAAAGATTGAGGGCGGTATTTCTTCCGGTAAGAATCTTAGAGAAATAGCAATCATGCATACGTATGATGATTCTAAAGATCGTGTTGACAAAGAGGCAATAGAAAAGATGCTTCAACACCTTGAGATCCAAATGGAGATGGGAATTAAGGTCGAAATGGAGCATACTGACGATCTTTCCATTGCGGCTGAGATAGCAAAAGATCATTTAACAGAGGATCCTGATTACTACACCAAATTAAAAAAAATTGAAGAGGGCATGAAGCATGTCGTTAATTACGATTCTTTCGTGAATGAGAGTAAAATATTTGAGGGTGATGCTGAAACCTCACCAATCGAAATAACACCAACGAAAACCCAGATATCTGTAGTAAAAACTCAAAAAGAAGATGGCAAGGATCCAAAAACCGGAAAGACCAAATTTAAGGTTCTAAACGGAGCTATAAGATTATCGTATCCTGGTAAAAAACAGATGGATTATAAAATTGAGAGTCAATCTGCCCTTTATGATGGACCGATAGTACCAGCTAATTTTTTTAAAAGCAACAAAGGTGACTACTACGTAATGTCGACCAATGCAGGTCAGACACAAAGGATAGAGACGGATGATATCAACCAAGTAATAAAGGGATATAAAGAGGGTAAAACCTGGATGAAGATACCCGTTTATAAAGATGTAATCGGTATCTCTACTAAAGTAGCGGATTTAATATTCAAGAAAACCTCTGATTTTGCGGATCTAAAATAATTACAATTTATGCCTTCAGTAAGTAAAGCACAACAAGCGATAATGGGTCAGGCCTGGGCTCTTAGGCAGGGTGATCTTAAACTTAAAGATCTGAATCCTCGATGGAAGGAAGAGATCAAAAAGATTGCTTATGGGTACAAGGACAAGGACGGAAAATTCATTGCACCTATGACTGACAAGGAGCTTAAAAAATATGCTTCTACAAAGTCTAGGAATCTTCCGGAAAGGGTTGAAGACGGTAAACCGGTAAATGAAGATAATGCTACATTAGGGGTAATCGATTCTTCAAAAATGCCTAGTTTTACTCCGAAAATGAATTTTGGGAAAAATATAAGCCCAATTATACCTTACTTAAATCCGGATTCAACCAAGAAAAAAGCAGGTAAGGGAAATCTTGAAAATCTGAAGGATTACAGGGATTGGATCAAAGGTAACAAAAAATGAAATCTCTGATTGAATTTGATGATTATGATCCAAGATCTGAATATATCGAGGATGAAAGAAGAAGTCTTGATTTAGACTGGATTAGAGGAACTGAGGAATATCGTGATATCATTGACCTTGGATTTGAAGAAATCACTTCTGATCAGCAGGAACTAAATAATACTCTAAAATTTCAAAGGAAGAAACAGCCTGATGTTGAGGGATATTCAAAAGTTTTCTATACTATACACCCAACAGGAACAGTACGGAGATATAATCCAGTGGATTCAGACGATATACCACAAGGTCAGGGAAATACCATCAGAAGATTTCCATCTCCGTTTAAAACATCTAGGGAGTACAAAAAGGCATTAAGTTATCTTTTCAATTACTTGAGAAGGAAAGAACTTAAAAAAGATTATAGATAAATAGATTATGGGATGCGGATGTGGTGCTAGCACCGATACTAACTTGAGAATTTCTAGCCAGGGAGATACTTATCAGGATCTTACTGGTAAGATGATATTAGATAAGTCTTCGAATCAGCTATTGATTCTGGGTCCTATTTTTGATTCTTATAAAGACATTATAGGATATACAGCGAAAACGCTAGATCAGAGAACTATCCGGATTTTTGCAAAAGATGTAGAAAAAGTATTAGATTAAAATGGAAAATATATTTTATCCAACTGGACCAACAGCTAACGGCAGAACCGTTGTATGTATGTGTTGCGAGGATGGTGTTCCGGTTATGGAAGGACAAGAACCCGCAGATGCAATGGAAAGAAAGATCAAGCAATGGCTTGATGATAATGACTATGTGGTAGAAACTTGGCAAATGAATGAAAAAATGAAAAGTTGCGGAGCAGAAGGGTATGAATTACAGGAAATGGAAGGCGGTGGAGATGCTGGAGGTGGAGCTTTTGCTTCTCTAGATTCTACCCCAGGAATGGGTAATGTAATACCTCCACAAGCTGGCGGAACGAATGCTGATTTCTACAATGGTTCTGTTGGATCTGGCGATAAATTTTCAACTTTAACCGTAGGTACACCTGCTGCAAAAAAATCTAAAAAGAAGGAAAGAAGGGTTAAAGATTATAAGTCTTTCTTAGCTATGCTGAAAGATATGTCTAAATAAGACTTTTTGTCGATACAAAAAATTTCTAAGGTGACTTTTAGTCACCTTTTTTGTTGGTAAAACTTAGTGGAACAAGATTTGTAAGTATTAGTGTAAAAAAACCAAAAAAATGAATACACTTAGTTTTTATCACCCACTTGAAATGATGGATAGAATTCTAAACAATACTAATCCAGTCATTCAAAGTAGAAAATACTTCGTCGATGAAAGGGATCAGGATTTTCTACTTGAAATTCCAGTTCCTGGATTTCAACAAGATGATATCTCAATGGAGATTGAAAACGATTTGCTTGTCATTAAGGGGGAAAACACAGAATCATACTGGACTGATGATTTCGAGAAAAAATTTAAGTTACCGAATACGGTTGACCAAGAATCTGTCAAAGCAAAAATAGTAGACGGCGTGCTAAGAATAAATCTCGGAAAAAAGAAGGAGTCCTTACCCAAAAAGATTAAAATTTCATAGAATCGAAATTTTATTCTATCTTTGTCATAAGAAAGCTCGATCACTAAAGATTGAGCTTTTTTATTATGTCAAGAGAAAAAGAAATGTTAGATAACTGGGCAAAAGAATTTGCGTCGGAAATTTTAAAAAAAGAAGAGGATTCATCATATGAGTCTGTATTAGACCGGACTCTTATTGTTAGGAAGCTTTCTGTTGTGATGGAGATGAGCTACGCAGAGACAGCTAGCTTGCTAGATAGAAAAATCAACGAATATAAAAGGAAACTAAAGTTTCAGTAGTTGGAAAGATTAATACAGGAGGATCTTCTGCACGATCCTTGGAAAATGACTGTGGTTTGCATACTCTTGAATCAAACAACAAATCAACAGGTAAGAAAGATATTAAAAGATCTATTCGATTTGCTACCAGATCCGTTGACAACGTCTAAAGTAGATCCATCTGAAATATACGCTATCATTAGAAGCACGGGATTTGGAAATTTAAAATCCAAAAGGATCGTTGAAATGAGCAAAAGATGGATCCTTGGATTTGAACGTATCGAGGATCTTCCCGGAGTGGGAAAATATGCAAAGGAATCTTGGGATATCTTTGTATTAAATAAAACAGACTTTGTCCCAAGCGATAAAAAGCTAAGGAAATATTTAGAGACTCATTATTGTCTTAATTAGATCTGGGTGTGGATAACAACTCAGTTTATCTATTCTAACGTTTGAGTGAGACCAAAGTCCCTGAGATCCCATAAGAGCTGATTCTGAAAGCTCGAAAGCTTTCTCTACCCCCATCTTTTCTATATTTTTCTGAAGGCCCTTCTTTAGATTTATTTCGAATTTCTCTCCCAAAAAAACAAGGAGATTATACAACGACTCAATTTGTAAATTTGTATAGGAATGAAAATATCTTTCTCCCCTGAAATGATCCTTCAACATAGTTACATCAGATTGCGGTATTTTGATGTTGGTGCTGGTATAGAATTCTCCATTTGCTGACTTTATCAGTTCCCCGTAATTGCAGATCTCGATGCCTATGCTTTTTTGGTTTAGAAACGTGTTATTTTTTGCTTTTATGAATAGGTGATGTGCCCACATATCTTCATCGAAAGCTCTGTAGATAACGCCATTAAATTTATCTTCGTGTAAAGAAATGGGATTCTTTCCCCCTATTACGAAAGCTGATCCTGATCTGATTTTGTTTGTTGACTCCTTCCTGTCTTTACCCCATGAATCTATAACCCAATCTGGTCTATAGTAACCATTTGTGTGTCTGATAAAGATCGAATCTTTAGGTATCGATTCGTGATAGTATGACTCCTCTGAGAGTGGATGCTCAACCCAATTCAAAATCCGTTTAATAATTTTTAAAACCTATTGCGGCGTAGTCTTAGCTTTAGGCGATAGCTCCTCGTGGATTCTTTTCTTAAGGTACTTCACAATCTTATCGGGAGCATCTCCCTTTTTCAACATTTCTACAAATTCTTCCTCTTCCTGTAGGGTGTCCAAATAATTGTAAAGGTCAGTTGTTTGGAACATAGCATCCACCACCTGTGGCATTTGTGTATATGCTGGGCGGTAGTTTCTTGAATTCACATTGTCCTTGTACCACTCTCCTGGAACAACTACAGATCCCGGGGCCTCGGAAACGTAATATTCATTTAGAAAATTCTCGAAACTTTTGATATTTACTTCCATAAGTAAGCTATATATCAATCAAGATTTGACACTTAATCAAATCAAATATTCTTTACATGATAGTAGATATTGAAAACAAAGGGACTTATCTCAAGGTTTCTTCCTTTTCCGAGGACGGAGACCTGATTTTTGTAAACGTTCCTATTCCAGAAAGTGAAAGGTTTATTTGGGAAAAATGCTCGCACTCAGATAGAAGAAGAGATCCGGATTGGAAATCATGGGATGGTATGTCAGTGAGGAAAGAAAAGTCTCAGAGATATGACAAATACCGTATGGTTCAGATCCTCGAGGAGGCCGATCCGGAAATTACAAAGTCTCTCTGGGAATTCCAAACCCCTAAAAAATACTTCGTCGATATCGAGGTTGAAATGACCGACGAAATGGGGGATTCCCTCGACACTGCTTCTGCCAAGAACCGGATACTTTCAATTGGTATTGCGACAGACAAATGCAAATCGATTATACTAGGTCTGGACCCTCTTACTCCAGAGCAAAAAGCTGACATTCACAAAAAAGTGAATGAATATCTGGAGCCAATGGGTGATGAGTGGTCGTTCAGATATCAGCAATTTGAGACTGAGTATGATATGCTTTATACCTTTTTCAAGGATCTAGCTCCAAAAATGCCTTTAATTACTGGATGGAACTGGTTTGGCTATGACTGGCCGTATCTTCTCAACAGAGCCAAGAGACTCGGTATCGACCCGAAGATTATTTCGCCAGCCAATTTTCTAATTGGAAAAGATAATCTACCGATGCACTTGCTAATGGTCGACTACTTGGAAATCTATAAAAAATGGGACAGAGTAATTAAGATTAAGGAAAGTAACAGATTGGACTATGTGGCAGAGAAAGCTACTGGGTTAAAAAAGATAGTTTATGAGGGATCTTTGAGGGATCTTTATCAGTCCGATTTTCCAAAATTTGTCCTGTACAACGTTATTGACTGTGCGCTAGTACATTATATAGATGTTAAGTTAAAGACGCTTCTAACCTACTTTAAAATAGCAAATTTGAATAGAGTAGAGATCAGCAGGGCACTGTCCCCGGTATGGTCAACCGAGGTTATGATGCTTAAAAAATTTCTTGAGAGGAATCAGGTTTTCGTAAATGAAAGGAAGGACGAGTCCCATGTCAAATTTATAGGTGGATATGTAAAAGAACCCATCAAGGGTTTGCACGAATGGGTGGCCTGCTATGACTTCGCTTCCCTGTATCCGAATACTATTGTACAATGGGGGATTTCCCCTGAGGTTTATAAAGGCAAGCTTGGTAAAGATATTGGTGAGGTTAAGGAAGGATGGGTCACAACTTCATCGTCTGCTATTTTCGGAGGAGATGAAGAGAGTCCAATCTTAAAGACGATAATTAAGGACCTCTACGCCAAAAGAAAGGCGACCAAAAAAAGAATGTTGGAACTTCAGATCGAAATTGATCAATTGGAGAAACAATTGGAAAAATTAACATAGAATTTTTCCAAAATCACCGCACTCCTGGGACCCACTTGATATATAAAAAACCCAGATGCGGGAGAGGACAATAAAACTAGTTCAAATAAGCAAGATATGGCAAACACAGACAACGAATGTGCAGATCTTTTGATCAAGGATCTCTACCTGGAATCTAAGGATACCTTAGGTGACATCTTAAATCTTCAAGCAGAAACCCAAAAGAATGTTTACGGATATGACTTTGAGAATATGACTTTAAGAGAGATTATGAATTTCTGGCACATGAACAATCACGCTATGATAGACGAGATTCATGAAGCTACCGACGCATTGGGTGGGATCAAAGATGGCAATGGCAATGCTATCTGGAAAAAGTGGAAGTTTGCACACACTTCCTACGACGACCTGAAATTTTCCGACTTAACAGAGAATGATAGGCTTGAATGTAAATTTGAAATTGTGGATATGCTTCACTTTTTCATGAATTACGCAGCTTCCATTGGGATGACATCCCAAGAAATGTACAACATGTACATGAGTAAGAATGAGGAAAATCGTCGAAGACAAGCCAACAATTATTGATTTTAAAAGAAAACGTAAATTAAACTATGAAGGAGAACTATTCTTTACCTGAACCAATTCTGCAGGAAAATCCGAACAGATTTGTTATTTTTCCAATCGAACATCGGGATATTTGGGAAATGTATAAAAACCAAGAAGCATGTATCTGGACTGCTGAGGAAATTGATCTTTCTGCTGATATTGATGATTGGAGAAACAAATTAAATGATAATGAAAGACATTTTATAAAGCACATTCTTGCTTTTTTTGCAGCTTCTGATGGTATCGTCAATGAAAATTTAGCAGAAAACTTTGTTAAGGAGGTTCAATATTCGGAGGCTAAGTTTTTCTATGGTTTTCAGATCATGATGGAAAATATCCACTCTGAAACTTATTCCCTCTTGATAGACACTTACATAAATGACCCTGCTGAAAAACACAAGTTATTTAATGCGATTGAAACCATTCCTGCTGTCAAGAAAAAAGCAGAGTGGGCATTAAAATGGGTAGAATCGGAGCATTTTCAAGAAAGACTCATTGCTTTCGCCGCTGTGGAGGGTATTTTCTTTTCCGGATCTTTCTGTTCAATTTTCTGGTTGAAAAAGAGAGGACTCATGCCAGGGCTCAGCTTCTCTAATGAACTTATTTCAAGAGATGAGGGTATGCACTGTGACTTCGCCGTACTACTTCACAACAATCACCTTGCAAATAAGGTTTCAGAGGAGAGAATTAAAGAGATTCTTCTCAGTGCATTGGAGATTGAAAAAGAGTTTATAACTGAATCATTGCCTGTAAAACTTATCGGTATGAACCAGGATTTGATGAAGCAATACCTAGAATTTGTAACAGATCGACTTTTGGTTGATCTCGGATGCTCAAAGGTGTTTAATTCAGAAAACCCTTTTGATTTTATGGCTAATATTTCTCTGCAGGGAAAAACAAATTTCTTTGAGAAAAGAGTAGCAGAATATCAAAAAGCGGGAGTGCTCAATTCCTCCGACAACGCGTTCGATATGGACGTAGATTTCTAATAAAAAATAAAAAAGCAAAAACAAAAACATGTACGTAACAAAGAGAGATGGATCCAAAGAGGCGGTAAGATTTGATAAGATTTCAAACCGTATAAAAAAGATGACCTACGGGTTAAATACAGATTTCATAGACTGGATGGGTATTTCCCAAAAGGTAATTGCTGGAATCTATGACGGGATCTCAACTGTTGAACTCGATAACCTTGCAGCAGAGACTGCTGCTTCGCTAATTCCTTCTCACCCAGACTATTCTATACTTGCATCCAGAATAGCAGTTTCTAGGCTTCATAAAACAACTAAGAAAAAGTTTTCTGAAACTATTGATGATTTATACCAATACATTGATCCTGAAACGGGAAAGCCTGCGGGGCTAATTAATGATGAAACGTTTGAAGCTATCCAAAAATACAAGGATAAGTTCGACTCTGCAATCATTCATGATAGGGATTTTAGTTTTGAATATTTTGGGTTTAAAACACTTGAAAAAAGCTATTTGCTTAAAATGCACGGGCATCCTGCAGAAACACCACAACACATGTACATGCGTGTTGCTGTTGGAATCTGGGGTGATGATGTAAAGAACGCTCTAAAAACATACGAGCTTCTTTCTACACATATGATGACCCATGCAACACCAACATTGTTTAATGCAGGAACTAAGAAACCACAGCTTTCATCGTGTTTCCTTCTGACCATGCAGGACGATTCTATCGCTGGAATTTACAAGACACTATCTGACGTTGCTCTCATCTCTCAAAACGCAGGAGGTATTGGACTGGCAATTCATAATATCAGATCTACTGGATCTTACATCAGAGGTACAAATGGTACTTCTAATGGAATTGTACCTATGCTAAAGGTCTTCAACGAGACCGCGAGATATGTCGACCAAGGTGGAGGAAAAAGAAAGGGATCTTTTGCAATCTACCTGGAGCCATGGCACGCAGACGTGGAAGATTTTCTTGATTTAAGAAAGAATACAGGTAAGGAAGAAAGAAGAGCCAGAGATTTATTCTTGGCTTTATGGATTCCTGATCTTTTCATGGAAAGAGTTGAGAACGATCAAGAGTGGTCTTTGTTTTCACCGTCCGAAGTACCTGGATTACATGAAATTTATGGACAAGAATTTGTCGACAAATATTTAGAAGCTGAAAATGCAGGGAAGGCAAGAAAAGTTGTTAAAGCTAGAGAACTCTGGGCTAAAATTCTAGAATCCCAAATTGAGACCGGGACTCCTTATATCCTATTCAAAGATTCCGCTAATAGAAAATCAAATCAGCAAAATTTAGGGACTATTAAGTCATCAAATCTATGCTGTGAGATCATTGAATATACGGATAAGGATGAGCAAGCCGTTTGTAATCTAGCATCTATCCCAGTCAACAAATTCTTGAAATCTACTGATGCAAGGACAAACAGAATCGCCAGAGGAAAATGTGACGTAGACCACCAGCTTTTATATGAGGTTTCTTATCAAACTGCTGTTAATCTTAACCGGGTTATTGATGTTAATTTTTACCCAACACCCGAGACCAAAAGATCTAACATGAAGCACCGCCCAATCGGGATTGGTATTCAGGGGCTGGCTGATCTTTTTGCAATGATGGGTATTCCTTTCACATCAGAGGAGGCGAGAAAGGTAAACTCTGAAATTTTTGAAACCATCTATTTTGCTGCAATGACTGCATCGAAGGATCTTGCTAAAAAGAGTGGCGCTTATGAAAGTTTCGAGGGATCTCCCTTGAGTCAAGGTAAATTCCAGTTTAATCTCTGGCAAGTAAATGACGAAGAACTTTCAGGAAGATGGGATTGGGCTAAGTTAAGAAAGGAGGTCGTTAAACATGGTACGAGAAACTCTTTGCTTCTTGCTCCTATGCCAACTGCTTCTACAGCTCAAATTATGGGTAATAATGAAGCATTCGAACCATTTACTTCAAATATCTACACCAGAAGGACACTAAGCGGTGAATTTATTATTATTAACAAATATCTGGTCAAGGATCTTATTTCTTTAGGACTTTGGAACGAGGATATGAAGAATATGATCATCATCAATAAGGGGTCTGTCCAGAACATTCCTAATGTACCTGACGACATTAAAGAAATCTATAAGACAGTATGGGAGATTAAACAGAAGGACCTTATCGAAATGTCAGCAGACCGTGGAAAGTTCATTTGTCAATCACAGTCATTGAATTTATTTATAGAGAATGTAAATGCTGCTAAACTCACAGCTGCACATTTCCACTCTTGGAGACAAGGATTGAAAACCGGTATGTATTATCTACGAACTAAGGCTGCAGTTGATGCCCTTTCTGGATTAGGTATTGATACATCCAAGTATAAAACAATCAACGAAGAAATCCCACAAGTTGAGGTCAAAAAAGAACCAAGTTCTCCCGGATTTAAGATAAATGAGGATCTTAAGGCTTTGGCTGATCAAACAATGAACGATCTATCTTGTAGTTTGGATAATCCCGACGATTGTCTTTCTTGCGGATCGTAATTCTAAAGGCTCTTGGGAAACCAAGAGCCTTAAATTATTTTTATAAAAATGGAAAAAGTTATAAAATTTGAAGATTTTGTACAAGTTCTCGAAGGAGAATTGAATGAAAGGGTTTTACCTGACAAGCAAGGAAAGATTTTGGTTATTCTGGGACCTCCTGGATCAGGGAAGGGCACAGTTTCTAAAAAACTGTCCGAAAGGAACGGATTTGTTCACATTTCTACCGGCGATCTAATTAGAAATTCCGATGATAAAGAGCTAAAGAAGCTTGTTGCTGATGGTAACTTTATACCTGATAGGATTATGGTTAGAATGCTTAGGAAGGAGATGGGAAATATTGACTTTTCTAAAGGAGTTATCATAGATGGATTCCCAAGAAACGTAAAGCAAATTAAAATGTTAGATTCACTCCTTGGGAAAATGGGAGTAGGTTTGAGTCATGTTTTGTTTTTAGATCTCAGTGAGGAAAAGGCAAAGGAGAGAATACTGAAGAGAGCAGAAAAGGAAAATAGGGAAGATGATAAGGATCCAGAGATCATTGCCAAAAGATTCAAGGAGTACCAAGAAAAAACATCTCCACTAATCGAAAAGTACAAAAAAAGTAGAAAACTTGTGACGATTGATGCTTCCGAAGGTAGCGAAAGCGTTTACAATTCTGTTGTTAAAAAATTAGGTATTCCTGCCAAAAAGGATGGAACAAAAAAGAAAGAAGCCTGATTTAGTAGTTTTCAACCAGGATACTGAAAGGTATGATTCCTTCCTGAAACAATATCCAACCTCTGTTTCTTCCCCCAGAATTGACATATCGGATCTTGGAATCTATAAAAACAGGGCGGTAATCCATGCAAATCACAAATTTAATAAAAGGGCGGAGGAGATCCGGGAACAGATAGATTGCCTTATTCGGGAGTTTGAGGACAATGAATTGGTTTGGGGGTCACAGATAAGTTTTGAACCTCAGATAGGAAGTGAGATATATCTCTATGAAAATAACAAAGGGAAAAGATTTGCTAGCCTAATTTCTCCAAGCGAATGGAAAAATGACTTCATCTACTATGGACACTTTAGACTTGATACTGATTTCTCTTGGAAAAAATTAAATGATGGAAAAAATAAATGAGAAAATACTTTCAGATTTTTTATCAAATTTTGAAAAGAATATCGAGCTCAAGAAGCAAATTAATTTTTCTGAGGAGGATCAGCTTCATCAGATAGAAGAGGTTTATTCCAACTACATAAAATATTTTACCGAGATAAACATAAAATCCTCTACCCTTTTAAGAGGAAAGCATCCTCACATAGTGTTAGATTTCCATGAAAATTCAGTTGATGATATTATCCTCTTGACTGAGAAAGCTTTTATGGAGCTCGGGGTAAGATTCAAAAGACATAGATTTCAAGGGTCCTTACCTATATTTTCTGCTAAAAACAGCTCAGTACCTGGATTGCTTCATGGAAGGGGATACTTTATGTTTACTTTTTCTGAAAAGTTTAGAAGCAAAGGATCTTCTGTTAAGATTGAATGTTTAAGGGAAAATCAGGTTGTGAAAGTTATCGATGGAAAAATAGACAACCTTTCGCTGGTATTCTGGAACGGTAAGGGAATGAGCAGAACATGCTTCGATCCCTTAGATGAGGATCAGGTGAAACAAGCTTTGGAACTTTCGGATGAAGAAACCGGAATAGTTAGTATAGAGCTTATTTCTAGCAGCGGTGGTAAAAATTTAAAGGCTAAGGGTGATTTTTCCGTAACTCTAAACGATCAATTAATTTTAAAAAGAATTACCTCAATAGATCGAGGATAAGGTTGAAATTTTTCTAATAAATTGGATATAATTAGAAACTCGAATAAAAGGTTTCTATGTCTAATAAATCCAATAAAAGAAAGAAAGTAAATCACGCCCAGAAGATTTCAACACAAGCAAAACCACATCAAAATCAGACCCCTATAGATTTAACTACACAAAGTATAAGTCTTTGTTTGGTTATGATAGTTAAGGATGAGGAGGATACTATTAGAAGGTGTCTCACACAGGTTGCTCCATACATTTCTTATTATGTTATTTGTGATACCGGATCTACAGATAACACTATTTCGGAAATTAAATCAACTATGGAAGATCTCGGGATAGATGGAGAAGTTCACGAAAGACCCTGGGTAAATTTTGAAGTCAATCGTACCGAAAGTCTAGAGCTAGCTAAAGGTAAATGTGATTATAGATGGATTATAGACGCTGACGATACTTTCAGAGCTAAAAATCCTAATATTAATCCATTCAACAATTTACCAAAAGATGTTGATTGCTTTCAAATACTTTATAGGCTAAACAATCTACAATATCATAGAGCCCAAATTGTTAGATCCGACCAAGATTGGGTTTATAAAGGGGTTCTCCATGAATATCTGGATTTACCTGGTAAGGAAGGACTTATTCAATATCAGATTCCTGCAGATTTTTGTCACGTAGATGCCGACATCAGTCCTTTAAAAAGAGCCAATAGTTTGGAAGAGAAATATGCTAAGGATGCAGAAATTCTAGCAGAAGCATTAAAAGAGGATCCACAGAATACCCGATACATGTTTTATCTGGCACAAAGCTACCGAGATTCCGGTCAAAAACTCAAAGCGATAGATGCTTATGAAATGAGGATTGAAGCAGGCGGATGGGAAGAAGAAGTTTATTATTCGATGTACATGATTGCTAAATTGAAGGAGCAATTAGGAAGGCATCCCGACGAGGTTATTACCGCTTATTCCAGAGCTTGGGAATATAGACCGCAGAGGTTAGAGGCAGTTTTTCACGTAATGAGAAAACTGAGGGAGAGAGGAAGATGGATTCTCTCCTTCACATATGGAAGTATGGCAATTAAAAATCCGGGAACCTCTGATATTCTTTTTGTCGAGCCGGAGATTTGGCAATGGAGACTTCTGGATGAATATGCTTTAGCAGCTTTCCATACAGGAAACCCTGAAATTTCTTACGAGAAAACTAAGACTATTGTGGAAATGCCATTTTTTAATGGACTACCAGGTCCAGAAAAAGAAAGAATTATGAAAAATCTGGAATATTTTAGACAGGCTGCTGCTAAAAAAGCTGAATTTATGAAGCAGAATGCTAAAAAATAAAGTTTGTGGCAAAAATACTTTCGATTTCTGCTGTTGCACATGATTCCGGAGTAGCCTATATTGAGGATGGTGTCATAATTTGTGCTTTTGAGGAGGAAAGATTTAAGCGAGTTAAGGGAGTATTTAACCAGTTTGCTTTTCCCGAACTTTCTCTTAAAGCACTGGAAGAGAATTTTGGAATTACCCCATTTGATGATGATGTTGTCGTAGTTATGCCCAAACCTGTTGTTTGTGGTTTGGAATATCTTGAGAAAATATTACTTAAAAAAGATATTATCCTTTTTGATCATCACGAGTGTCATGCTGCTACTGCTTATTTACTTTCTGGTTTTGATCAAGAAACGTTAGTTTTAACATACGACGCCGGAGACTATAACTCTATCGAAGAATCCATTTTGGATCTCCCACTATTACAAAAGATCAAGGATCAGAAACTCCCAGTTAGAAAAACTGAAATTCCTGAGGAAGACTATATTCGTCTTGTATCCTCTACCAGAGTAAAATCCGAGGATCTCCCGTACCAACTTTGGGCTGATCTGAATGAATCCCATTGGTATTCAAAAGAACTTTATAACAAATCTATTTTGGTTACTGTTTATCTTGGGAGAGATGGCAAGCTTACTAAAACTGAAGAGTATGGAGGATTTTACTCTCTTGCAACTTTTTGGGACCATTATTGTGGCATAAATGGTCTTTTCGGAGGAAAGGACGAGGGCAAGATTGTTGGCCTGGCTGCTCAGGGGAAATTCAACAAGGAAATCTATGAAAACGTTAAAGATTTTTTCCGATTCGATGGAGATCTAAAATGGAAAAACTATGAGAATGCTAGAGATTATTTCAATTCATTGGATTTAATTAATAATCAGGATCTTAGAAAAGATGGTGCGTTCATGGTACAAATGCTAAGTGAACAATACGTTCTTGATGCTTTGAACTGGCTAAAGGAGAGAAATCCAAATATTTCTAAATTGGCTTTGGCTGGTGGATTATTTTCCAATGTGAAGATAAATCAGAAAATAAATGAGCACTCCGAATTTGATGAGATCTTCATTGCTCCTGGTATGGGAGACGGAGGGCTTGCTTTAGGTGCTGCTCTCCTTAAAGCAAACGAAATCGGGGAGTTTATGTCTAGGAGGATTAAAGATGTTTTCTGGGGTTTATCTACCGACTACTCAATTTCACCTTCGCATCTTGAAACCCAAGAATTTTCACCAGATATCGTTTCAGATCTCCTTATGCAAAGAAAAGTTATCGGAGTTTTTACAAATAGAAGGGAATGGGGTCCAAGAGCCCTTGGTGCAACCTCGATAATCTACGATCCTTCAGATCCTGCTGCACAAGGGTTTATTAATTCAAGATTAAATCGGAACGACGAGATGCCTTTTGCACCTTTTGTTCTGGACGGACACGAGGGAAATCTTTTTTATTGCTATAGATCCAAATATGCTTCTAAATTCATGACGATCTGTTATAATGTTAAGGAGCAATGGATAGATCGTATCCCTGGTGTGATAAACACATACGATAATACTTCAAGAATACAAATCGTGGATAATCACAACGAACCCTTTTATTCCATTCTGGAAGGATTCTACAAGAAAACAGGTATACCTGCTCTCATGAATACCTCGTTTAATGTTCACGGGGAACCAATAATAAATGATGTACGGGATGCTTTCAATCATTTAGAGAATGGAGTTGTTGACTATCTAATAGTCGGTAATAAAATTTACAGTAATATAAATCGTTCAATTGAACAAATCTTTAAAATATAATAAATGGAGCTTTTAAACACACACCCAATTAAAAAATCAGACCTTGGATTTCATGGAAATCTTTTCGGCGGTAAATTATTGAGCTGGATAGATGCATCTGCAGCGGGATATGCCATGCAACTCTGTGATACCCCTAGGATGGTAACTGTTTCTATCGATAGTTGTTTTTTTAAAAAACCAGCAAAGGAGGGACAACTATTGAAAATATATGCTTCCCCATCGTCAGTTGGTAACACCTCTGTTTCAATTTGCATGGAAGCTAGATCTCACAACGTTTATACTGGTCAGCAAAAAGAAATTTTAAGAACAACCATAAAGTTTGTCAGAATAGATGAGGATGGAGCCCCGATCCCAATTAGTGAGCGAGCCAAAAATAGAATACAACAAATCATTAAGGATCACGCAGGAGAGGTTTCCGAATGATATATAGAACATGCAGTTACAAGATTTTAAAACCTTTAGTGGCAGACTAAGCGAGGGATTAGACTTTCATATTAAAAACTCTATTCCTTTGGTTGAAAGCGTCTACCGCATTGAATCCGAATCTTGGCTAAATCTTATAAACGAATCCAGAATTCTCTGGATCAATGGAGAATTGGATCTTTGCTCTGATGATATTTTCTTAATATCAACCGATGCTGGACAAAAATCTATTTTCGAGGGACAGGAAGTTCTCCTAGATGTACCATTTGAGATATTTGAAGCTGAATATCAGGGTAAAAAAGTTGAGCTGAACAAGCCTTTCAGAACTAGAAATGCTGCTCGGAAATTTGCTGTTTACACTAAGGACGACTCTGGAAAAGTTGTTATGGTAAGGTTTGGACAGCCTGGGATGAGTATAAAGAATTATGACAAGGAAGCTTCTAAATCATTTAGAGCAAGACATAGATGCTCAGATCCTGGTCCTAGATGGAAACCAAGATGGTGGTCGTGCAATGTACACAGATATCACAAATTGTTGGGTCTTAAATCTAGCAATCCATGGTAGGACCCTATCTTGAAGAACATATTAGTAGTATCGAGGTGATCCGGACTTTCCTCCCAACTGTCGAGTCTAGTGAATTAAAATGGCACCAGGACTGGGAAGATAGAGAGGTTGTATTTTTGAACGAGAACGACTGGAGCTACCAAATAGATAACGAGTTACCCAAGCCATGTTCGGGGACTATTTTTATAACATCTGGAACCTGGCATCGGGTTATCAAG
>VFQS010000169.1_pt1 | contig 86496 bp, 81 predicted proteins | sample 3512361 | NCBI WGS metagenome assembly VFQS01 (sample SAMN10412375, study PRJNA504923) | tailings metagenome | isolation source: Relicate 1 Philex TSF3 active mining | place: Philippines | reverse complement strand
TAGGACTAGTTTCTCTCTTCTCCAAAAATTGGCTATTCCTTCCACGTAACATCAGTCAATAAATCCTTTCCTTTTTAGGACTACTGATAGTTGCTTAGTTGCTTTTATATTTTCCTTAGCCCAGTTTAAACGTAAGATGATGTTCCAAACCTTATCTAAAATCACGACTTTCGATGAGTTTGTTGATTGGCTCCCTGAAAACTCGGGAATGCGTTATGAATTACACAACGGAAATGTTATTGAAATGGCTCAACCAGTCGGAGAACACGAAGAGGTCAAGCTCTTTTTACAGCAATTTTCGATCAAACGAACCACAATATATTTTTTAAAAGGCTTGCGTCGCAAGCCTTTTAAAAAATATATTGGTTTGGTTTTGAGCGCAAAGCGCTGTAGGTGTGGAAATTTCCTTTGAAATCAAACGATTAGGGCTACCATACGGTATCCCTAACCAAGTTATCGTCAGACCAGAAGCCAGAGATTCTGGCTATTTCCCAGATATATTAGTGGTCATAACCTACCTAACGAAAAGTGCTGGTAAAAAGAATCGATTTTTAGTTCGGGTGCATCGATTCCTTTAATCATTGAAATTGTTTCAAACAATTGGCGTGATGATTATCATCTAAAATTTGCAGATTATGAAGAAATGGGAATTCCAGAATATTGGATTATCGATTATGCTGCTCTGGGAGGACGAAATTTTATTGGCAATCCAAAACAACCGACAATATCGATTTGTAATTTGGTGGATGGAGAGTATCAGATCAATAAGTTTCAAGATAGCGATCGCCTGATATCTCAAACCTTCCTAGAACTAAACCTAACTGCTAATCAAGTTTTTCAGGCTGGCGCAATTTGATTTTAGAATTTTTTGGAAGTGCGATCGCCTATCCAAGAGCATCGATTACCTGCTTAGCATGAGCAGTCCAACCAATGATGCCTCCTTGGGCACGAAGCATTTCAATAGTTGAAGTTTTGAATTCTGGGAAGTAACTGGCGGTTCCATCTTCGATTAAGAGACATTCATAGCCGCGATCATTGGCTTCTCGCATAGTAGTTTGCACACAGACCTCAGTAGTAACACCTGTAAAAAGAAGATGGGTAATATTTTCTTTTTGCAAAATCTCTTCCAAATTAGTGCGACAAAAAGCTCCTTTGCCCGGCTTCACAATCACAATCTCATTCTCTAAGGGTGTAAGTTCAGGAATAATATTATTCCCATCTTCACCAACGATTAGGATTCTGCCCATAGAGCCTTTGTCACCAATTTTAAGACCTCCTTTGCCCCGATTGAGTTTGGAAGGAGGACAATCAGAGAGATCGGCCGCATGAGCCTCGATGGTGTGAATGACTGGGAAATTTAGCGATCGGAATGTCTCTAATAGTTTCTTGACAGTTGGGACAATGCTTTGCAATTGGGTGACATCATTTCCTAGTGCATCACCAAAGCCACCATGCTCTAGGAAATCCCTTTGCATATCAATGATGACAAGGGCTACTTTACTCTCAGTTGGTAATTCATAATCGTAGGGTTGAGCAGCGATCGCAGACATATTTTTCTCCTAATAGATTTTTTAGGTGTAGCACTTAATCCAAAAATTCAAATTTATTCGTTAATAATTACAGGCTTTTCCCAAACGATTAAGACAACACAGCCCTCTTCGCTAGAGACTTGATGACTTGTATTGGGAGCATTAATGATTACAGAACCCTTAGAATATTTGCCATTAGCATCGAATTGTGAACCTGACAGCACAAATATATGCTCATATCCTGAATGAGAATGGTGGGGAACTTTTGCGCCTGCTTCATAGCGTAGTAAAGCAGCACTAGCACCCATGTCATCTTTATATAAAGGATAAATCTCAACTCCTTTACGAAAGGGTTCCCAAGGTAAATCGTCGTAATGGTCACGAGTAAGCAGTTCAGGAAATACCCGAACCTGTTGATTAATAATCATCGTTTTATATAGTTATTCTTACGGGTGCGAAGTCCCCGTAAAAAGTGGATTAATGTCCCGCCATTTTCTGGCCGATCTCGGCAAGATCCGCACTAGCACTGGTACTTTCATATACAAACTTACCATCGCTCATCACCAAAATGCGATCGCTCAGGGTCAAAATCTCATCGAGATCTTCACTCACTAGTAGAACTGCAACACCACGATTACGAGCTTCCACAATTTGATTGTGAATATATTCGACGGCTGCGAAATCTAGACCGAAGACAGGATTCGCGACAATGAGAAGTTTGATTTGTTCTGCCGAAAGTTCTCTAGCAAGAACCGTACGTTGCACATTTCCACCTGAGAGATTGCCCACAGGTGTCTCAGGTGAAGGAGTTTTAATCGAGAAAATTTTGATTAAATTCTTGGCAGTTTCGCGAATTGCCTTGAATAGGAGCAGAACCCCACCTTTAGCTTGAGGCGGACGATCAAAGGTGCGTAACGCCAAATTTTCGGCAACGCTCATATGGGGAACACAGGCATTGCGTAGAGGCTCTTCAGGTAGTGAAAATACTTGATGGCTATACATTTCCTTGCGGGTTGCATAGTAGCGATCGCCATTAACAAAAACCTCACCAGATGTGGGATTTCTTTGTCCAGAGAGGACTTCCACAAATTCGCGTTGTCCATTACCTGAGACACCTGCAATCCCAACGATTTCACCACTCTTGATTTGTAAATCTACCCCTGCGACAGCTTCTAGACCGTTGTCCTTATCTGCATGGATATTCCGCACATCAAGAACGATATTTTCAGCAGCAACTTCGGTCTTGGCTACTTGACGCGCTTCTTTAGCTTCACCGAGCATCATCGCCGCCATATCCGCAACTGATAGCTCTTTGGTGGAACCAGTACCAGCAAATTTACCCTTACGCAAAACGGTGACATCATCCGCAAAAGCCGTAATCTCACGGAATTTGTGACTGATCATCAATACGCTCAAACGTCCTGCGGTTACTTCTTCACGCAAAAGTCCGAGTACTTCATCAGCTTCCTGAGGCGTTAAGACAGACGTTGGTTCATCCAGAATGAGAATCCGACTCTTGAGATAAAGCTGTTTGAGAATTTCTAGTTTCTGCTTTTGACCAGCCGCTAGTTGGGAAATAGGAGTATTTAAATCAATCTTAAAAGGAGATGATGCCATGAAGGCATCTAGCTTTTCGTATTCCTCTTTCCAATTGATGATTGTTGGAGTATCAGGTCTGACTAGTAAAAGGTTTTCGGCAACAGTCATGGCTGGCACAACCGTAAAGTGTTGATACACCATCCCAATCCCATAGGCATAGGCATCGCGAGGACTGTTGATATCTCGCGATCGCTTATTAATCAAAATATCACCGTGGGTCGCCGCATGAAATCCCATGATGCATTTGACCAGAGTACTTTTACCCGCACCATTTTCACCAAGTAGTGCGTGAAAAGTTCCAGGGGCAAGTTTTAGAGATACATTATCTACTGCGGTAAAAGAGCCAAATTTCTTGGAAATATTTACTAGCTCCAGTTCTGGAGGTAGATGTGATCGCAAAGCGTCAGCCGAAACACTAGATGGGATAGTCACAGGTGGAATCGACTCTCTCATAGATTCTTCTACAACCAGATTATCAGTAAGATCGCTTTCAAGATCATCAGGCATCGGTTTTTCCATAGCGGCGCATACTTAGCACATTTTCTTAATTCAACTAGAGATTTTGTTTGATTGCTGTAGTCAATGCTTCAGAATCACTAACTGCACCAAAAACACCACCCTGCATTTCGATCATTTTTAGAGCTGCTAGATGATTTCCATAATCAGTTGCCCCAGTACAATCCGATAGCAGCAGGCATTCATAGCCGCGATCATTGGCATCCCGCATCGTCGTATGTACGCAGACATCGGTGGTAATGCCAGACAAAATAATATTTTGAATCCCCTTGCGTTTTAATAGCAAATCAAGATCGGTGGCATAAAACGAGCCTTTGCCCGGTTTATCAATAATTGGTTCATCGGGCAATGGGTAAAGCTCAGGAATAATGTCCCACCCTGCTTCGCCCCGCACTAAAATCTTGCCACATGGTCCCACATCACCGATCCCTGCGCCAATCCTTTGCGATCGCCAGCGCTTGTTTTCTGGCAAATCCGATAAATCGGGGCGATGACCTTCACGGGTATGAATAATATGAAAGCCTTTTTCCCGAAATAGGGTCAAAACTTTTTTGATTGGCTCAATGGGCGCTCTAGTCAGCGATAGGTCATAACCCATCTTGTCTACATAACCACCAATACCGCAAAAGTCAGTCTGCATATCAATGATGATCAGTACGGTATTGTCTGGTCGGAGATCGCCATTATAAGGATAGGGATAGGGAGTCGCGTTAACGTACATAAATACTTTATAAAATCTCTAAATAATTAGCACCAAGAATTACCTATAGTAGTGAGTCTGTTTTCCACCGAAGGCTGATAAACAAACCTGAAAAGAACTTTTAGTAATTCTTGGTGCTAATTATTACGGATATGGCTAGACGGGACTGTTACTCAGAAACTTATCGTAGTACCTTGCCCACTGGCATATATTCCTCAACGAGAGTACGCTGACTAACCCGATCGCCTTCTGCTAACAAGCGATCGCCTGCTTCCTTAAGAGTTCGGAGATCAAAACTTGGGGGACGAAATTCTGGTAAAGCTTCGGTGCTATTGACTAAACGCAGTGATAGACGCTCTAAACCAATTTGATAGACAAACTTGCGTACCTGCTCATCATAGAGACTAGATCGTAATGAACCAAAGAAATCAATCGAGCGATCGGGATACATATCGACAAGACGCTCAATTTCCCACTGCGGAATATTATCTGGGGCAAAAATGCCACTAACAATACCAATGCGATCTTCGCGATCGGGCTTCCAATAAAACTTTTCCATGCGACCATCGCGTACCAAAGGCGCATACAAAGTCGAAAAATCATTGCCCGTCACAATTATCGGCACACGCCTGATCGGATTGCTGTCATAGCTCCCCGGAAGCTGCACATTCGTGGGATTGTCGGCAATATTCATTAATGTGGCATTAACTAGCTGCGTATTCACCGTATATTGTGTTGTGCTATCGACCCGTCCCGCCCCTGCATCAATGTCATTAATCAAGAGCGCACACATTTTGCCCCGCACCTTTACCAATTCCGCCGCCTCACGATAGCGCATTCTAATCAATCTGGCAGGATCACCCGCATCAGGACTTTCTAGTTCTCCCCCAGACATACGGATCGGATCGATTCCCAATTTCTGAAAAGCTAATTCACATTGAAACGACTTACCTTCACCTTTGCCACCATGAATACCCAAAATTAAAGGTACTGTCACATTAGGTAGTTTCATAAAGTTTTTAGCCAAATGGACAGCAAGTTTATCCAAAAAGCGTGGTGAAATGTAATAGGACATACAGATAAATTGTTACAGGTAGTACAAATCTATCGCATTTTAAGCCTCTATTTGCATTTTATTTTTAGGTTTGAATTACCTTTTTGAGATTCCCAACTTGCGATCGCCTTAAGCCATCATCAGAAATAGCCAGCAAGGCGATCGCAATTCTAATCAAAAAGATAGCTTCTGAAATAGCGCCGATAATGGCATTGTGAAACCTTCAATAACATCTTCACCATCTAAGGAATCGGATTGTTTGAGTAAGCGATCGGGTTCTTGGGCAGAACGATAGACTAGGACATAATGTAATTTGAGATTAATTACCCAAACTAGGCGTGAGCCATTCTCAAAATATTCCACAATTTTTTGATCGATTTCGGAAATCGTGTTGTTGGGAGAGAGAACTTCGATCGCTAGATCAGGTGAGCCATCTAAAAAGCCATCGGGTAGTTCAGCAAGTCCCTGTAGTTTTTCTTTGGATACAAAGGAAATATCAGGCGATCGCTTGTTGCCATTCTTCATGGTGAAAGCGGTACTAGAATCAAGAATAATGCCAAGTTGTCTAGGCAAAATGTAATTCATTAAAGCCATGACTAGAATGCTGCAAGTATATCCAGGCAATGCACCTGAGTTTCCTATATTAACCAGTTATCCATTCACAAGCTCATAGCAATTTCCATCGGTTAGCGCCATTAGTTCGGCATCTGTCCAGATTTTTTTGTCTGTTACTGGAGTCGGGATTGTCAGTGTTTGCATTTCCAATTCCTACTAAGTCTAGCCTTTGAGTAGTTATTAAGCTTAAAGGTCTCTTAGCGCGATCGCCTATGATCTCAAAAATAGCGATCGCCTAAATTTATTATCAGAAGTAACAATCAAGGCGATCACAAAAATATTAGCTGTAAAGATTTAAAATCAAACAATAAAGGTCGTTGTTTTAATTTTTCATGAGTGATTTGCAAATACCTAATGCTGTAGGCTTATTTATTCCTGTTCTTCAGGCTTTAAAAAATTTAGGCGGATCTGGTTCAATTGAAGAAATAACAGACGAAATCTTGCAAATACTCAACTTGCCAGATGAAGTTCTAAATATTTTGCATGGCAATACGTCTCAGAGTGAATTGGAATATCGATCAAGTTGGAGTAGAACTTATCTAAAAAAATACGGGTTAATAGAAAATTCTGCTCGTGGCGTATGGTCTTTGACATCAACATCCATTAATTTAGATGTTATTGATCCTAAAGGAATTGTCAGAGTTGTCAAAGGAAAAGTTAATAGTGGCAACACTAAAGATGATTTTGCGAATATTGATAATGTTAACGAGATAGTCGCATCTGTAGAACATTTAGAAGAAATAGCATGGCATCAACGACTGCACAATCTATTGCTTTCACTACAACCAGATGCATTTGAAAGGCTTATCCAAAGATTATTACGAGAATCGGGATTTATTCAAGTTCAAGTAACAGGAAAATCTGGAGATGGGGGAATTGATGGGGTGGGAATCGCTCGAATCAATGGATTTCTCAGCTTTCATGTTTTATTTCAGTGCAAGCGTTATCAAGGGTCGGTTTCTGCAAGTCAAATTCGAGATTTTCGGGGCGCTATGCAGGGAAGAACAGATAAGGGGCTATTTGTGACAACAGGGACTTTTACCAGAGATGCTGTCAAAGAAGCAACGCGAGATGGCGCTCCTCCTATCGACTTAATCGATGGCGAACAACTGGTACATCGATTAAAAGATCTTAAGCTTGGTGTAAATATTAAAATGATTGAGTCTGTTGAGGTTGATTTAGATTGGTTCTCTAAGATCTAGTTTTTCATAACTTGCGATCGCAATATCAATCAAAAAATATCAGCGATCGCTATCTAGCGAGCTATCTAGATTTGGAGGATTTGAGCCTTTGTTTAGCCGCATCATAAGCTGGATCATGTTCGTCAAAGCTAATAATCCGAACAGTTTTAGGAAAAGGAGACTCAATTACTCTATAAATAAGCCGATATGCGCGATCGCCTCAATCAATTTCTAGCGATCGATAATTTACCCAATCCCCTTTTAGTGCGTGGTTTGGAAAGTGAGGGCTTGTGTTTAGTGGACTTGTGGATAGAATGCTTCAGACTGGGATAAATCTGCTGTAACTCCAATGGGAGATTCACAAAATCCTGTTGAATGACTAGTTGATTTTCCTGAATTGCGTATAGAGATTTTGCTTTTCGATTTTTGTTTTTGCCCACTGGCTTTAAAAATACTTATTTGTTGCTGCAACACATCTAGATCGATCTCTTCACCCCGTTCAATGGTTGTTAGCCACTGAGAATCGTCAGCTTCTAAAGGCATCCGTTGAATTGCCTTACCTTCAGCCGAAAAAGGACTGAGATTTGTCAGTGATGAATTTGTCATAGTTTTCATATTCATAACACTCTAGTACAGCAATTGAAATATTCTACTCCGACTAAATAACCTTATAGCTGCGGTCACTTGTGTTAGGACAAAAGCAAACCCCAAGAATAGGAAGGCGGCGCGAAGCGCCGCCTTCCTATTCTTGGGGTTTATGTCCTGATACACTTGGCGGCAGCTATAACTAGCAAATCTTTGTGCGCTTGCCCAATCTTACGGATTAGCTACTCTTTGATCGCCATAATTTTTTATTATTCATATTTCAAGAATAGCCCATAAATTTTATCAAGCTTAATTTATAAATAAAAAAGCCCGCCTAGGCGGGCTTTTTTATTTTTTTATTTACTTCTTATCCTTAGAAGGAACCTTGGGGGGTTCGCGGAAGAAGATAGCAAAGAAGAATAAACCAATCAAACAAGCGAAAATAAAAGTATAGGTTAGAGCTTCCATTGGATCTTATGCCTCTTTAACACGAGTAGATTTGTCGCCAACTTTTTGGAATGCGCCCCACTCAACTTGCTCTTCGCTGAGTTCTGGGTCAACACCAGCAAACACGTCGCGGAACAAGGTACGAGCACCGTGCCAAATGTGACCGAAGAAGAAGAACAATGCAAATACTGCATGACCAAAGGTAAACCAACCACGAGGGCTAGTACGGAATACACCGTCAGAATTATTCTTTTCTTGATCGAATTCAAAGATTTCGCCTAGCTGAGCTTGACGAGCATACTTCTTAACGCTTGGCGCATCGGTGAAGGTTTTGCCATTTAACTGACCACCAACGAAGGAAACTGTTACACCAGTTTGCTCAACGCTGTACTTAGATTCAGCACGACGGAAAGGAATGTCAGCTCTGACAACACCATCTTGGTCTTGGAGAACTACAGGGAAGGTTTCAAAGAAGTTAGGCAAACGACGAACAGTGAGTTCACGACCTTCTTTGTCTTTGAAAATAGGATGTCCTTGCCAGCTTTGGGCAATACCATCACCATTGTTCATGGGGCCGACGCGGAACAAACCACCTTTAGCAGGGCTGTTACCAACGTAGTCATAGAAAGCAAGTTTGTCGGGAATAGTTGACCAAGCCTGTTCAACACTCAAGCCAGAGTTAATACCAGCTTGGACACGACGAGAGATTTCTTGTTGGAAGGCGTTAGTATCCCACTGATAGCGGGTTGGTCCATATAGCTCGATAGGGGTAGCTGCGCATCCATACCACATAGTTCCAGCAACAACGAATGCTGCAAAGAAGACAGCCGCAATACTGCTAGATAGTACAGTTTCGATGTTACCCATACGCAGCGCTTTGTAAAGACGCTCGGGTGGACGTACGGTCAAGTGGAATAGCCCTGCAATAATGCCCACGATACCTGCGGCAATGTGGTGAGCAGCAATACCACCAGCATTGAAGGGGTTAAATCCATTGGGTCCCCATTCAGGAGCAACGGGAGCAACATGACCATTCAAGCCATAGGCATCAGACACCCAGATCCCAGGACCAAATAGCCCTGTTACGTGAAATGCGCCGAAGCCAAAGCAGAGTAATCCAGACAAGAAGAGGTGAATACCGAACATTTTAGGCAAGTCCAAAGCAGGCTCACCTGTGCGAGGATCTCTGAATAGTTCGAGATCCCAGTTTACCCAATGCCAAATAGCAGCTAGGAAGAGTAAACCAGAGAGGACGATGTGTGCAAGTGCAACACCTTCAAACGACCAGAAGCCGGGGTCAGCCGTTGAGCCACCTGTGATTGTCCATCCACCCCAAGAATTGGTAATACCAATACGCGCCATGAAGGGCATGACAAACAAACCTTGCCGCCACATGGGGTTGAGGACGGGGTCGCTGGGGTCAAAAATTGCTAGCTCGTAAAGTGCCATCGAGCCTGCCCACCCTGCTACAAGAGCAGTGTGCATCAGGTGCGTGGCAATCAGTCTTCCTGGATCGTTCAGGAGAACTGTATGCACTCGATACCAGGGTAATCCCATTGCAAATGTTCCTTAATCTATGTAGTGAATAAGATCTTAACGATTCTTAATTTTAATTTATGATAATTGATCCTGACTTAGGGAATTACTCAAATACTTAAAAGTAATTTAAGCAAATGCCTCGATCAGGAAGGTGAAGTCAGTTTGGTTATTTTATTCGTAACACAATAATAAACTATTCCTTCCGATTGATTGCTCGATCGCTATATTAAAAATCAGCAAAATTACAATTTGCGCTACATCAATATTGGATTTAGGGACGATAAATCCTTTTTGGTAAGTGCGATCGCGATATTTCGATCGCTAAATCAACTGGTGGATAGGCTCTATTGATACGATCTCTATTGATCGAGGGTATCGGATCACCTAAAAAGCGATCGCCTGTTGTGTGGGTTCCCAGCAGTCGGGGCAAAAACAGTTCAGGATGTAGTGCTTTCCAGAAATACTCGACAAATTGGGTTGTTTCTTGATCGCTCATGCCTGTTTTTCCAGATGCAATTAACTTATGCTCAGCTTCAAGTCGCCATTGCAAGCTGTATTGGTAGTCCTCAGGGACAAGCACAATTAAGCTATCGAGATAATCCCAGAGGGGTAGGTAGTTATATAGGTTGGCGTTACATTCAAGGGCAAATTCACGATCGCCTTCCGTCAAGATGGGAGGGATAAAATTGCGAAATGCTGAAACTGGTAGGGGGCGCATCCCCACAAACCAACCTTCAAATAAGACAATATCTGCACCATAGGAAATTTCAGGATCAATGCGATCGCCTGCGCCATTATGCAAAGACTTGTCAAAACGAGGAATAGCAATTGGTTGAGGTTGATCTAAATTGCGATCGCGTAATTGCTGCAAAACCTGAAGCCCTAGATCCACATCATGGGTATTAGGGGGACCACGCCAAATTAGATCGGGACGGCGATCTCGTAATTTTTTGCGATCAGTATAGGTTTTATATAAATCGTCAAGGGAAATGCTTAAAAAAGTTTTGCCGAGATGCTTTAACAGAATACTTAAGATGACCCCTAAGGTTGTTTTGCCTGTCCCCTGCCCCCCGAGTAAACCTTGAATCAATGGTCTACTTAATTTTTGTTGTTGATCAGCAAGTTTTTGAGCAAGAGGAATCCAGTAGTACCACAAAAGAGTAAATACATCTGAAGGATGATCTAACTGAATATTTTGCCTTGCGATAACATGCGAAATTTCTAAGTAAGATAGCCGTAATAGATGCGATCGCTGGTTAATAATCGCATCCATCACACCGTCCTCCAAACCATGTAAATCCTTGCTATCTATGAATTGCAGTTGATTATTTGTTTGAAGCAAACCTTGTTTGAGTAAGTTATCGTCCTGCTCGGATAGGCGATCACCATGCCCGATCAGTTCAATAATTCTTATAAGTTGATTTTCAATCATTCCCTTACCCAATCAGACATCTGCATGATTTACGACGTAATATGGCTATACAGATTACAAATTTACAAAAATTAAGCCGCTAATTAACAATTATTTAACATAGAATGTGATCGTGAGTAATTATACGCAGGCTCCTCCACAAAAACTACATATAGTTACTGACATCAAACACTAGTTAGATACATTACTAAACAGAAAAAATTACGACTATGAATTTGAAAGCTCTTTTGATCGTTGCAAGCCTTGGTTTATCTGCTGGTCTAGTTTCTTGCGCTTCTGAAACTCCTGCTCCTACCTCTACCCCAGCAGCTACATCTGCTCCTACTGCAAAGCCAGCAGCGACAACTCCTGCAGCTGATGCTACCAAGGACAAGGCTAAGGATGCTAAGCCTGCTGATGCGGCTAAGACCGATGCTAAGCCTGCTGATGCAACTAAGACTGACGCTACCAAGTCTGATGCAACTAAGCCTGCTGATAAGGACAAGGCTGATGCGACTAAGACTGATGCTAAGCCTGCTGATGCGACTAAGACTGATGCTAAGCCTGCTGATGCTAGCAAGCCTGCTGATGCAGCTAAGACCGATGCTAAGCCTGCTGATGCTACCAAAAAGCCTCAATAGTTTTTAGTTCATTTAATTTCACTACATGAAAAAGGGCGCAAAGCGCCCTTTTTCATGTTTTATGGATTTATATAGATTTATTAAATCAGCAAGGAATATCTATGCGATCGCCTGTTATGCCAAGGCAAGACTTACCTGCCAAAGTCTTTCACTGGGTAAGTTTAGTGAGTTTGTTTCTGATGATGACTAGCGGTTTACAGATTTACAATGCTAATCCTGTCTTTGGGGGGAGAGCGGGAATCCACATGCCACCTATTTTTGGCTTGGGAGGATGGCTTGCAGGGGGAAGGCATTGGCATTTTGCGATGATGTGGATTTTTGTACTGAACTTATTGTGGTATGGCATTTATGTTTTGCTGACGCGCCGTTGGCAACATCGCTATGTCAGTGGTAAAGATGTCAAGGCACTACTGGTTAGTCAAAATGTCAAACGTAAAAACTATGCTTGGCATCGGGTGGTTTATACCTTACTCATCCCCATTTTATTGCTGTCGATCTTTACAGGTGTGGGCATGTATAAGCCTGCTCAGTTTTATTGGATTGTTGATAGCTTTGGTGGATGGGACGCTTTGCGAATTACACACTTTATGGCAGTGCCTAGCACATTAATTTTAGGATTCCTACATTCACAGTTGGGACGCAAGGTCGGAGGCGATCGCTTACTAGATTCTATGTTTTGGAGGAATAACTAATGACTCAAGAACCTGAACAAAAATCTCCAAACACCGAACTAGAGACTGATGACGGTACTGATACTATCCCTCGCCGCCGCTTTTTGAATTTAGCAGGTGCGGGCTTGCTCACCATTGGATTTGGTAGCCTCGCGGAAGGTGTTGTAGGCGGAATATCAGAGCCACTCAATCAACAGGTTGAGTCACTAATTTTTCAGCCACAGCAACCAATACCCGAATTTCCCATCACAGCGATCGAGCCAGATAAGTTAATTGTTAATAGTTTTCGGGGTACGCCAACGATTAATCCTGATGCTTATCGGCTCATCATTGATGGGGAAGTCAATAATCCGCTTAGCCTGAGTATGAGCGATTTGCAAAAATTGCCATTGACCTCAATGGTGATTCGCCATGTATGTGTCGAAGGATGGGCGGCGATCGTGCAGTGGGGTGGCGTAAGGTTGCGAGATCTATTAGCGATCGCTAAGCCATTGCCCCAATCTCAATATGTCTATTTCTATTCAGCAGATGGTTACTACGAAAGCTGGGATCTTGACTCAGTGCTACATCCTCAAACCTTGATGGCTTATCAAAAAAATGGACAGCCCCTAGCACCAGAAAATGGTGCGCCATTACGTCTTGCGTCACCTGTAAAGCTTGGCTATAAGCTCAGTAAGTGGGTAACGCGAATCCAGCTTACGAGCGAGCTAGGCGAAAGACGAGGCTACTGGGAAGATTTGGGTTATGAATGGTATGCAGGCTTGTGAACGCAAATACATTAAATAAAGTGATGTGCGATGCACATCACTTTATTTATATTAACTTTTATTACGAGTTTCATGATATATTCAGCCTACAGCGCTATGCGTAAAGTTTAGGTAACATCCATGCGTTTAATCTTCACAACCCATTTCAATAAATTTCAATCTATCAATGCGACTCAAGCGTGGTCGCTGTTCTTAACTGGCTGTAAAAAAGATGATTCTCTTGGTAAAAATCCAATGATAGGCAAATATTTAACGGTAGCTATTTTGGGTGCAGTCATTGCCCAAATATTAGAAGCAATTTTAACGGTTTCTTAAAAGTAAATATAGACAAAGAGAGGCGGTGCTTAGCACCGCCTCTCTTTGTACAAGCATAGATTTAGACAGCTTCTAAATCTTTTTCACCAGTACGGATTCGGATAATTCGCTCTACAGGAGATACGAAAATCTTACCATCGCCAATTTCGCCAGTACGGGCAGCAGTAATAACTTTATCTACTACCATATCAACTTGGTCATCTTCTACAACAATCTCAATCTTGAGCTTTTGTAGAAATTCAACCGTGTACTCAGAGCCACGATAGCGCTCTGTTTGTCCTTTCTGACGACCAAAACCACGCACTTCTGATACGGTCATACCGACTACGCCAGCATTTACCAGAGCAATTTTGACTTCGTCAAGCTTGAATGGACGAATGATTGCTTCAACCTTTTTCAAATTAACTCCTCCACTGATTCTTGAACTTTAATACACTTGAATCGATATCCAAATTTGTAGCCTAGCATACTATTCTTAATAGTCTACAAATTGTCGTTATGATTGACGTTGCCACAGCCACCAACGAATTGCCAATTTCTCTAATTCTATCCAAACAAACATTAGAGCACTAAAACCAAAGCAAACTGCTAATTCGGTTGGGGTGATGAGATATGTACCAAAGAAAATACGGAATGGTTCTACATAGATTAGTACCAATTGCAAAACTGTAGTCATAATCACTGATCCCCATACATATGGGTTGGTCGTGGGATTAAGCTCTATAGTGAGTTGGGTATTGGAGCGAATGGCGATCGCATGGCCCATTTGGGCAATACAAAGTGTTGTAAATACCATTGTTTCCCATCGGTTAGCCGAGTAAACATTATCAAAATAGGTATTGGTATAGCCATGAGCCCAGATCATTAGGGAAATTGTGATAATCGCTAGGACAATCCCAATTCTCACCATATATGCCCCCATGCCTCTGGCAAAAATATTTTCACGGGGATCGACAGGTGGTCGTTTCATGACATTTGGTTCGGCAGGCTCCACAGCAAGAGCAAGGGCAGGTAAACCGTCAGTTACTAAATTCATCCACAAAATTTGTAGAGGAATCAAGGGAACTGAGAAATTTAACATTGGAGCGATCGCGATCGTAATTACTTCACCAATATTACTGCCGAGAATATATTTGATAAAGCGTCGAATATTCGTATAAACGACACGTCCTTCTTCAGTGGCAGCGACAATCGTGGCAAAGTTGTCATCCAAGAGGATCATGTCACTGGCTTCTTTAGATACATCAGTACCTGTAATGCCCATAGCAATACCAATATCAGCCTGTTTGAGGGCAGGAGCATCATTGACTCCATCTCCAGTCATGGCGACAAAATTATGCTGCTTTTGTAAGGCTTGGACAATCCGCAATTTATGCTCAGGAGAGACTCTGGCATAGACGCTGACCTGATTTACCTGCTGCTCTAAGTCAGATTGGCTCATTAGTTCTAGTTCTTTGCCTATGATCACTTGATCGCCTTTATAAGCAATGCCCAAATCTTCAGCGATCGCCTTAGCAGTGAGTTGGTGATCACCTGTAATCATCACAGGACGAATGCCAGCTTCACGGCAGCGCTTCACAGCTTCGCGAACTTCTGGACGTGGGGCATCAAGCATTCCTACTAATCCCAACCAGACTAAATTACTTTCATCTTTTTCAGTAATGCCACCTGCGGGTAATTCGGGAATAGTGCGATAGGCAAAACCAAGTACGCGCAACCCACGACTAGCAAGCTCATTATTTTGAGCAAGTACATGTTGCCTTTGAGAATCAGCGATCGCATGAATCTGATCGCCAATTTGAATATGGGTACAGCATTCTAAGGTTAATTCTGGAGAGCCTTTGCAAAAAAGCACATTACCACCCTGTTCACCCTGCACTAATACACTCATGCGCTTGCGCTCAGAGGAGAAGGGCACTTCAAATACACGGGGCATACGATGCTGCCATTCTGAGAAATCACAACCACCTTTACTGGCAAGTACTAGCAATGCACCTTCGGTAGGGTCGCCGATGATAATCCATTCGCCATCTTTTTGTTGCAGAATTGAATCATTACAGAAGACGCAAGCCATTAACAACTGCTGAACTTCAGGAATATTGTTAACGTTTAGATGTGAATCCTCTGGAGAGTTTCCTAGTATCGTAAATTCACCAGTTGGAGCATATCCATCCCCTGAAACTTGGAGAGAATGCTGTCCTGTACGAATACCCTGCACCACCATTTTATTTTGGGTGAGAGTTCCCGTTTTATCAGAACAAATAGTGGTGACGGAGCCAAGGGTCTCAACGGCAGGCAAGCGGCGGATCAAGGCATTTCTCCTGACCATGCGTTGAGTACCTAAAGCGAGAGTAACTGTGACTACCGCAGGTAAACCTTCAGGCACGACAGCCACTGCCATACTGAGAGAGGTTTTGAGCAGATCACCAAAGTTACCTTTGTTAAGTAAACCAATTCCTACAACTATGGCTACCAAGATTAAGGAACCCGTAACCAAGACATTCCCTAATTGCGACATCCTTTGTTGTAGAGGAGTATCTTCAGTTTCTACATCTTGAATTAAGGCTGCAATTTTACCTAATTCGGTCTGCATACCTGTCTTGGTGACTAAAACCTTGGCACGTCCTTGTACTACTTCAGTGCCTTGATAGACACAGTTTAAGCGATCACCTAAACTAGCATCAGCTTCTAAAATCAAGTGGGCTTCCTTATTGACCGCCTCTGCTTCACCTGTAAGAGCTGATTCGCGTACTTGGAGATTTTGTTCTTCGAGCAATCTTCCATCAGCTGCAATTTGGACACCTGCTTCTAGTAGCATAATGTCCCCTGGTACTAACTCTTTGCCGCTAATCTCTAGGATTTCACCATTGCGAATGACCCTGACTTTGGGCGAAGAAAGACGCTTGAGAGCTGCAAGTGCTTTCTCGGCGTTTATTTCCTGCATATAGCCGAGAATGCCATTGAGCACAACAATTGAAGTAATGGCGACTGCATCCTTCGGAAATTCTTTGGCTTGAATATCGAGTACGGCTGAGACCACGGCGACTGCCATGAGCATCAGTAACATAATATTTGTAAACTGATCGATGAAAATTCGCAGAGGCGATCGCCCAGCTTTTTCAATTAGTTCATTTGTGCCATAGCGCTCAATTCTGGCTGCAACTTCTTGACTGGTCATCCCTTTTTCAGGATCACTTTTTAATTGATTAATTGCTTCATCAACTCTAAGGGTATGCCAATAGGCAGGAGTAGGCGCAGCAGCAGACTCAGGTGTCTCCATTGCCATAGATATTTACGGGTAAAGGGTTATGAACATAGTACTAAAAAATAGTACTAGCTGCTTTAAAAGTTGACTAATCGTGATACTCCCTACCCAGCTATGGATTAGAAGTTGCGAAGATTCGCTCCGCAACTTCTAATCTGTGTTTTTTAAAGTGAGTTCGGGACAATTTAAAACTACGTCAGTTCGAGTTAAGCTGGCAAATTTTTAAATCCCAAAAGCAAAAACCTTGCTAGGCAAGGTTTTTGCTTTTGGGATTTTAGAGAGGGTTGGCGTAGCCAACCCTCTCTAAAATCCTGTTTCAAATTATCCCGAACTCACGTTAAGCAAAACTTTTACTTTGGGTCTTTTAAGGTTTACCAGTTAACCCGAACTGACGTGTGTTTAATGTCTATTTTGATACTGAGCAGAGAGTAGATCGCCCAAGAGATGAGTGGCGACATGAAAGTCGCCACTCATCTCTTGGGGCTGTATTGCTATAGTCTTGCTCTGGTTGCTATACAATTAGCCCATGAGTAACAATCCTTTTTTGCCCCAGAGACTGGTAGGCAGACAAACAGAATTAGAGCAAATTAGTAAAATCTTGCTAGCAGATGGCGATTTGTTGATTGCAGGTGTAGCAGGTAGTGGACGCAGAACTCTCGTTAAATGGGCTGCAAAAAATGTAGGTGCAAGGGTAATTACTTTAGATTGTTTGCGAGCAACTGATGGCGATCGCTTTTTGAAATTGCTAGCTGAAGGTTTACTCAATGCCTTTAACCTTTCCGAAGAATTGCTGATGCTCCAAAAATTGCTCAAGGAACAGCCTGTAATATTTGAAACCGAAGAACAGGCTAAACCGAAGATGGTTTGGAAACTTACAGCCACAGGAATTTGGAATTTATTTCAAAATCTACTAAGTATTCCGCAACAGATGGGAGAGTGGCTTGATTGTCGAGTAGCGATCGTTCTACATAACTTCACCCATCTTCGCTCATGGGATCGCAAAGGTGAATGGGAAGAATATTTGCGACGGGAAATTCAATTACAAAGTCGTGTGAGTTATGTGCTGATTGCCACGGTTCCTGAGCCTTGGATGCATAAGCTAAGTATTCATGTGGTGGAGTTGTCACCAATGAGTACAGATGAGCTTTGTGAATGGCTAGAACCAACAATGCAGGCAGAGGGATTAAGATTCGATCCTTCCACTACTTCACTACAGTTATTTACGGAATATATTCAAGGTAACCTAAGTGATGCGATCGCTTTAATCAGAAGAATTTGGCTTGACTACCTCACAAAAGCTGATGCACCAACTAATGCAGATTTTCTGATTCAGCCATACCATGTGCATCAGAATATGCTGGTACTCATTGAAGACCTTGCCCCTACCTTTGAATCTCTGATTATGCTTTTGCCACCGACACAGGTACGGGTGCTAGAGAGTTTAGCGATCGATCCCACTGTCAGTCCCCATAGTCGAGAATATATCCAAAAACATCAACTGTCGCGAGGAGGCAGTCTGCAAGGAGCGCTAGATAGTTTGGAGCAGAAGGGATTAGTTTACGGTGCGAAATATGGGTATCGGATTGCTTTGCCCACTTTTCAATTTTGGCTCAGGCAAAGTTTAGGCTAACGATGATTGATTTTGGGTTGACAAAGGATTATGCCCTCATTCACAGACCGCTATAGCTATTCTTGGCTAAGGTGAGACTTATGCAAAATATCCATACCCTTCCCATTGAAGTTGTGCATCTCATTGCCGCAGGTGAGGTGATTGACTCCTTGGCGGCAGTAGTGCGAGAACTTGCCGAAAATGCGATCGATGCGGGGGCAACGCGAATTGTTATTTCAATCTGGACTGAGACACTCTCGGTGCAGGTAAGTGACAATGGTTGCGGTATGGCGATCGCCGATTTGTCTCAAGCGGCGACACCACACACAACCAGCAAAATTAATAATGCCGCCGATTTACGCCAAATCCATAGTCTAGGCTTTCGAGGGGAAGCGCTATATAGTCTGGCGCAACTTGCTGACTTGAGTATTTGCAGTCGTCCGATCTTAGAACCAGTGGGCTATCAGGCTAATTACGATGAGCATGGCAATTTGCAAGCGCAGCCTAAGGTAGTGGCGATCGCCACAGGCACAGTCGTAACCATTAGGAATCTCTTTGCTCGCTATCCTAATCGCTTACAGTCTTTACCGACTAGCTCCCAGCAAATTCGCAAGGTGCAATTGCAAATTCAGCAAATGGCGATCGCCAATCCCCAGATAAATTGGCAAGTAAATCTGGACAATCGTGAATGGTTCACGATTTGGGCTGGCGTAAATGCGAGTGAGATTTTGCCACAAATCATGAATTCGATCCAGTCCCATGAATTAGCTTATAAAGAATTTGCCTTTATCCCCATGCTTCCAAGTGAGGCAACTCATAGTAAGCCTCTTATTCCCCTTTCTCCTACTGGGAGAGGGGGAGAGGGCATCTCGATCACCCTTGGAATACCCGATCGCCTATCACGTCGTCGTCCTGATTGGGTAAAAGTTATTCTCAATGGGCGCGTAGTAAATTTCCCAGAACTAGAGCAAACTATTATCTCTAGTTTAGAGAGAACTTTACCTCGTAATCGTTTTCCCGTTTGTATTGTGGAGCTTAATTTAGCCTGCGATCGCATTGATTGGAATCGCCACCCCGCTAAAGCTGAAGCCTATATTCAGAACCTAGGCGATATTCAATCTCAAATTAAAGATGGGATTACGGAAGTTCTAAAAGCACCTGAAAGTAATGCTCAGACTAGTTATAGCAGTGCCACCAATGATCTATTACGAACGGCGGAACGGAAGACCTCTTATTTGATCCCCACCAAGCGGGAGAATTTTAACCAGCCCAATTCTTCTCTTAAGGCGATCGCTCAAGTTCTCGATACTTACATTTTAGCCGAACATTCAGGTGGACTATGGCTAGTGGAGCAGCATGTTGCCCATGAACGTGTGATCTTTGAAAGAATTGAAATGCAGTGGCAAATCGTTCCCATTGAACAGCCAATTCTCTTACAAAAAATTAATGCTGATGGCATTGAAAGACTGCAAGTATTAGGATTAGAAATCGAAGCCTTTGGGAATGAATTATGGGCAGTGCGATCGCTACCAGAAATTCTCATCGATCATCCAGACTGTGCAGTAATTTTGCAAGAAATGGCTCAACAGGATGATCCAAGCATGGCAAGGGCAACGGCAGCTTGTCGGAGTTCCATTCGTAACGGGACAAAGCTAGATTTAACCACGATTCGCGACTTGCTATGGCAATGGCAACAAACCCGCAATCCCCATACCTGTCCGCATGGTCGCCCGATCTGTTTAGCGATCGATGAGTCAGATTTAGCGAGATTTTTCCACCGCAACTGGATCATCTCGAAATAGGAGGATACTTTATAAAATAGGTATGACAGCGCTCATCCCACATTAGTTGACTTGTAACAAAGTTGCTGCACTGCTGAGGCAAGTAATCTTAACTTAACTGGTTGGCTTAGATATTTATTTGCGCCGATCTCTAGATACCTTTCACAATCACCTTCTATAGCTAGAGCAGTGAGTGCAATGATTGGAATTGTTGCAAGTTGTGCATCAGCACGAATTAGCCGAACTACTTCTAAGCCATCCATGTCTGGCATTTGACTATTCATAATAATGATGTCAGGACAAGTGGCTTTAGCTTGAGCGATCGCCTCTTTCCCATTCCGAGCAACAACTATACGGTAATTGATCGCGCTCAGATACGCAGTAAAATTTTGGATATTTGCTTCATTATCTTCAGCAAGTAAAATAAGCGGTGTACTAGTCTTCTCAAGATTAATGGACTGTGGCAATAAAGTAGTGGAAACCTTAGTAGATGTAGATACTGAAGCGTTAGAAGAAGACGTATCATAGGGTAGGGCAATCGTGAAACAACTGCCTTTACCTAATTCACTCTCAGCTATAACCTGACCACCATGAATTTCAGTAATCTTCTTCACTAGTGCTAAACCTAAACCAGTGCCTTCATGCTGACGATTGAAACTACTACTAACCTGTACAAAGGGCTGGAAAATTCTTTGCAAATCCTTAGAGGCGATACCAATGCCCGTATCTACTACTTGAAATAGAATCATTGGTGAATTCTGTATTCTTAATTGCTGCGGAACCGTTGCTTCCCCATGCCATTTATCTCCACTCCCGTAAGTAACTAGGAGAGATACTTTTCCTCCCTCAGGAGTGAATTTAACGGCATTGCTAAGTAAATTGATTAATACCTGCTTAGTAAGCCGTATATCGATATTGATGTCATTAATCACCATAGGAATATTATTAATGACTTGCAAATTTTTCTTATAAGCTTTTTGTTTGATAGAAACAAGACTGGAATCACAAAGAAATCTGACGGAGGCAGATTCAATTTCTAGTTCCATCATTCCCGAAGAGATTTTTGACAGATCGAGAATGTCATTAATTAGAGATAGGAGATGTTGGGCACTGAACGATACTGTGCTGATTGCTTTAAGTTGAGCTTCATTCATAACGCCAAAAATCTGATCTTGTAAGGCTTCGGATAGTCCCAAGATCGAATTTAGAGGCGTGCGGATTTCATGGCTCATGTTTGCCAAAAAATCATCTTTGAGTTTAGTGACTTTTAGAATTTCATCATTAGTACGTTTGCGTTGTAACTCCACGGCAGCCCTTGAGGCAAAAATCTTGAGAATAGATATGGTCTCGGTGATTTTGTTGCTTGGCAAGGGCTTTACATCCAGAATGCATAGATGCCCGATCGCATTACCCCGATGATCCTTAAGGACAATACCTAGATAACTTTCTGCTTTCAGTGACACCAAATCTAGGTCTTGAGGAAAAACTTTTTGTAAATCTCTTTCACAGTAATATTCATCATTATTCAAGACGTATTCACAGGGAGTGCTTGGTGGTTGGTAGGAAAAATTGGGCTGCAATTCTCCATTTGCACAAAATGCTAGGCAATGAAGCTTATCATCAACTAATTCAGTAATGAAGGCATAGGCAACCTCCCAAGCTTCTGTAATATGAACAACCAAGGCTGAAAAGAAATCCTCACCCGCAAAGGGTGCCGTTCCCTCTAACAGTTTTTTTAAGATGATTTCCGTACGTTTGCGATCAGTTATATCTCGGATAATCATCAAGACTTCTCGATCATCAATCGGTGCAACTCGCACTTCTTCATAACGGCGCTCGTCATCAAAATCCACTATTTGCTCAAAAATCTGGACTTCGCCACTATCAAGGGCAAGATTGGCATGATAAACTTGGGATTGCGCTAAATGTTTGGGTAAGATATTGTCTATTCTTAATTCGGAAACTGAAGGATCAGGTAATATGACACGCACATTACCAGCACATTCGCTTTTATATCGATAAGTTCCATTTCTATCCATTTGAATCAACAGATCGGGAATAGTTTCAACAATCGCACGATTCATTTGTTCACTTTCTTGGAGCGCCTGTTCGGCAATTTGACGATTCTTTAATTCCCTTTCTAAATTTTGATGAGAAATCATTTGCTGAATAGCGAGCTCTAACTGAACTGATATTCGCTGGACTAACTGAATCTCTAGTTCCGTCCAAACTCTGAGATCTGAACATTGATGAATAATGAGCAAGCCCCATAAAAACTGTTTATTGTCTTTGAACAATCTGATTGGTAAGACTAGATTGGCACGTACTTGAAAGCTTTCTAGAAGCTGAATGTGACAATCTTGTAAATTCGCCGAATAAATATCATTGGCAACAAAAATTTTTCCATTGCAATAATCCTCTCTAAGATTTTCACGAAAGCAAGTATCTTCAAATAGGACATTTAAGGTTGGCTTCCAAGATGCTCCAACATTCTCGGAAACAATTGAACCACTCATATCTGGGTTGAACTGATAAACAGCAACGCGATCAGCCTTGATAAATTCACGTAATTCTTGGGCCGTTATATTCAGAACATCCTCTAAATTGCAATGTTTATGAATACGAGACGACATTTCGGAAATTACTTGATGCAACTGTTGCGATCGCAACAGTTGCTGACTAAGAATGGTTTCGCGCAACACCTGCTTAACTGCTTTAGTCAGTACCATAGGAGTAATTTCTCTTTTGAGCAAGTAGTCAGACGCTCCTAACTTCATAGCTCTCACAGCAATTTTTTCACTGCCATGCTCTGTCAACATAATCGCGGGAATTCTTTCGCCTGCGCGATCTACATTGATTGCTTCCAATAAGTCCAAGCCACTGCCATCAGGTAGATTTAGATCAATCAACACAATGTCAGGTGACTGCGATCGCCATAGACTTAATCCATCTTCTAGTGTCTCGGCTTCGATCAAGCGGTATGTCGTATCTATATCTGATTGCAAATAGCGAGAATAAGTAGCGCGATCCTGTTCGGAATTCTCAACTACTAAAATAGTGATCAGAGATAGTGACCGCTGATATGTCATATTAAATCTAAGTTTTCCTGATCCATCCGTATATTATAGCTGTAGGAATCGCTGAGCAAGGTTAAGACATAATGATTGATCCACAAACAGTAGGTAATATTTCTAGCAATCAATTTACATACCGCATTTCAATTCCCGAACCTGCCAATCATCTGTTGCATGTTGAACTAGCGATCGCTAATTGGCAACAAGACTTTATCGATCTGAAACTACCAGTTTGGACTCCTGGCTCATATTTAGTGCGCGAATATGCCAAACATCTCCAAAATTTTGAGGTAACTGATGCTGCTGGCGAAAAGATGACATGGCAAAAAGTCAGTAAAAATCATTGGCGGGTAAACAATGGCAGTAGTTCACAAATTAAAATCAGTTATCGAATTTTCTGTAATGAACTAACCGTTCGTACTAATCACATTGACAATACCCATGCGTTCTTTACGGGTGCGGCTGTATTTATGTATGTGCCAGAACAGCAAAAGCAGTCTTTCCAAGTTGAGATTCGCGTTCCTCAAGAGAATTGGCAGATTGCAACGGCTTTACCGAATGTTGCCAATCATTCCAATCTTTTTTATGCCAAGGACTTTGACACTTTAGTGGATAGTCCCTTTGAAATTGGGATTCAAGAACAACATGAATTTACTGTACTTGGAAAAAAACATCGCTTCATCATTTGGGGACAGCATAATGCGGATGTGCAGCGTATGGTTCGAGATACGGCAACCATTGTGGCGATAGAATCAGAAATCTTTGGGGGATTGCCCTACGATCGCTATGACTTTATCCTCCATGCTGGCAATGGTTTTGGTGGATTAGAACATAAAGACAGCACAGTCCTGCTTTACAATCGCTTGGGCTTTCGCAAGGAAGAGAGCTATCTCCAATTTATGAATTTAGTGGCTCATGAATTTTTCCATACTTGGAATGTGAAACGCATTCGCCCCAAAGCTTTAGAGACATTCGACTATGATCATGAAAACTATACAGGCTCCCTATGGTTTAGCGAAGGAACTACTAGCTATTATGATCAAATCTTTCCCTTACGAGCAGGACTATACGATGCCAAACATTATCTAAAGCTAGTCAGCAAGAGCATTACCCGATTGCAAACCACCTTTGGGCGCAACGTGCAATCGTTGTATGAGTCCAGCTTTGACACATGGATTAAACTCTATCGTCCCGATGCGAATACTCACAATAACCAGATTTCCTACTATCTCAAAGGAGAATTAGTATCGATGCTCCTCGATTTAATAATTCGGGATCAAAATAATAATTTGCGATCGCTAGATCGGGTCATGCAGATTATGTGGGAGCGTTTTGGTAAGTATGAAATTGGCTTTAGCGAAACAGAGCTACATGAAGTCATTGAACAAGTTGCGGGTATTGATCTGACAGATTTTTGGAGTAACTATCTCTATGGCACAAAAGAAATAGACTATAACTACTATCTCGATCCATTTGGGCTAGAGCTACGCAGTGCCCGTCAAGATGTGCCATTTACAGGCTTAACCCTCAAATCGAAAAATGGTATAGCAGAGGTAGAGAAGGTTGAATTTGGTTCACCAGCCCAAAAAGCGGGAATTAGTACAGGGGATAGCGTATTAGCGATCGCAGGTATTCGGGTGACTGCGGACGGCTTTAATGAGCGTCTGAAGGACTTTGCGGTAGGCGATGCGATCACAGTGACCATTTTCCAGCAGGATTTACTGAAAACTGTCGAGGTCATTTTGCAGGAGCCATTGTATACCCATTTTGAACTTGTACAAATCGCCAAGGCTTCTCCAGTCCAAGAGACAAACTTGAAGTTGTGGTTAAATATTTAGGAGATTAATCAATTTGGTTTCGTAATTGCTTGTGCTCTCAGCAAAGCCTCAATTTCTTCCGTAGGTAATGCCTTATAAAAGAAATATCCCTGTATGCGATCGCAACCTAGCGATCGCAAGATATCCACTTGTTCTTGTGTTTCTACACCTTCAGCAATCACAATCAAGTTTAGGCTGTGGGATAAATTAATCAGAGAAGCCACAATCGCTTGATCCTGCTCATTATGATCGATATACTCAATAAATGTGCGATCAATTTTAAGGGTATCTATTGGTAAATTTTTGAGATAGCTCAAGGCTGAATAACCAGTACCAAAATCATCAATAGATAATTGAATTCCCATTTGACGGAATTGATTGAGGAGAGTGATTTTCTCTTCCACATTATCCATCATGATTCCTTCGGTAATTTCTAATTCTAGGTGATGAGGATCAAAATTTGTCTCATCTAAAATTTGTTTCAAAGAAGATAGAAAATCTTTTTGCTGCAATTGTTTGATCGACAAATTCACACCGATCTGAATGGGTGGTAAACCAGAATTCTGCCAAGCGATCGCCTGTAGGCAAGTATGTTTCAATACCCAATATCCAACTGTAACAATTAAACCTGTTTCTTCAGCCAATGGGATAAATTGACTGGGGGAAATAGAGCCTAAAGTGACATGTTTCCATCGCAGCAAGACTTCTAAGCCAACAATCTTACCAGTATGCAGATCAATTTGAGGTTGATAGTATGTTTGGAGTTCTTCATTTTCTAAAGCTCTACGCAAATTATTTTCCATCAATAGTCGTTGGAAGCTCTGCTCCTGCATATTCGGAATATAGAACTGAAAGCTATTCCGTCCATCCACCTTCGCCCGATACATCGCCATATCCGCGTTACGAATTAGCCCTTCAACATCAGTATTGTGATCTGGATAAATACTTGCACCAATACTAGTTGTGATATGTAGTTCATGACCGTTACAAGAAAAAGGAAGGCTTAGAGCTTGAATCATTGTCTCCGCAATTTGGACAACCACATCTTGCGATGCAACAGTTTTAGCGATAATCGCAAACTCATCACCACCCCAGCGCACGAGCAAATCACCTTGGCGGATCAGGCTTTTTAAGCGATCGCTAACAGATTTTAGCAACAGATCTCCAATTCCATGTCCCAAGGAATCATTAATGAGCTTGAAGCGATCGATATCTAGAAATAGAACTGCAAATTTTTGTTTTTTATCCTCTAATTTCTCTACAACTTCAACTAAATACTGATGGAGGTACTTTCGATTTGGCAAACCAGTAAGTGAATCATGATAAATTTGATAGGAGATGATTGCTTCTGCCTGTTTCTGCTTGGTAATATCAGATATATGGACTCTGATTACTTCATTCCAAGGCATAAAGTGAATGACTTGTTCAAAGACCTTGCCATTGATCGCAACCTCACGAGTAAAGAAATTGCGAATTGGAGTTACAAGTGGAATTAATTGCTTCAGCAAATCCTGTAGTAGAGGATGCTGAAGCTGCATATCATCAATCTCTGGAAACTGGTATAAAGCTGCAGGATTAAGGTATAAAATTTTCCCAGCTAAATTCACCTCGATAATTGGTTGAGGATTAAGTTCAGGAGATGAAATAAATTGATTAATGGTTTCACGAATATGAACAGATAAGTCACTATCAGCAATAGATATCAATGGCGAACATCTAATTGAACCAATAATATCTAGGTTCTGGCTTTGATCGGATAAATTGTTCTCATTTAAAGAACTACTTTGCGGTGACCTACTTTTAGGATTATGAGAGAGTGAACTAATAACTTGATATACTGCTTTAGTATCCTTACTAAAGAGAATCTCATCTCCATGCGATAAGATATGGGAGAATCTTTTTTTTCCGTTAATGAGCACACCATTAGTACTGCGTGTACCCTCTAGATTGCCATCAATGATCCTAAAAAGGTACGAATTCCTTTTAGGAGTAGTGACAGCTAAGATCGTCGCATGTTGCCGAGATACTAAATTAGAACGTAGCACAATTAGATTGTCCAAACTACGTCCTAACGAGTAAGTCATATTTTGCAAGAGAAAATTGCGAAATCCTTTTGGATCTTCAACCGTAAGCACGTGATGAAGTATATCTTTCATTGCAAGAGTAGATGACTCTTCTGATCTCACCTGAATAATTTTCCTTTACAACGAGCTTTTAATGCCGAATCTTGGACTAGATGCTTATCTTGGTTTTGAGTAATTGTGTGATGAATCTGAGCTATATAGACTTGCTATTCATAATTTCCATAAATACCTTAGCCCACTTCTCAGCACTGTGGCAATACTGTGGCAATACTTGGAGAAAGTTAAGGCTAAGTCTAATCATAACTTTTAAGATTGTTAATTGTAACCTTACGCCGCAGATTGTTAGGAACTGCTGTAGAACAGAGAAATTTTTGGAAGTGTGGCGAAGCCATATTTTCAAAAATTTCTCTGTTTTTTATTCAGCGCAAAGTCATGTAAATCTAGTGAGCGTCAAAAATAGATTGTGTGACTTTAGATGTGTAGTTAGGTCAAATCAAAATTAGAGACTAGCTGTAGTCATTTACCCAGATTTGTCATGTGTATATCACAATAATGATTTACAAGCTTTTGAAGTTTATGATAAATATAATTGACATATAGCATTCCTAAATCATTTGTAGATTTTTGGGTTTGTTAAAGCGCAACCATTAGCAGTTCATTTTCTCAAATTATTCAACATTACTACATATATTTGTGAGTGAGTATATAGATCACAAATTAACTTTTAGAGTATAAATCATTACTAGCCTTGGGTTATCTGTAAAATCATAGATAAAATCTTCATTGTTGTAATCTATGAGCGAAATATTTAGGGAATGGAGCGAAATTAGGCAAGCTTTTCAAAAAATTTGGGGATATGAAGATTTACGAAAATCTCAACGTGAAATCGTTTCTAGCTTACTGCAAGGTAAAGATAGCTTGGCAATTATGGCTACAGGTGGGGGGAAATCTATTTGTTTTCAATTACCCGCGATCCTTAATGAAGGTTTAACTCTGGTTATCTCCCCTTTGCTAGCACTAATGGAAGATCAGGTAAGGGATTTACGATCGCGCAATTTGCCCGCAGCCACATTACATAGCAACCTATCGCAGTTAGAGCGCCGAGAAGTATTACGCAATCTTTCTAATATTCGTTTACTTTACACTTCACCAGAAACATTACTGAGTCAGCCTGTTTGGGAAAAGTTATGCGATCGCCAGTTAAAAATTACAGGGTTAATGCTGGATGAGGCGCATTGTTTGGTGCAGTGGGGAGATTCATTTCGTCCAAGTTATCGTCGCTTGGGAGCAGTGCGATCGTCACTAATGCAACAGAAACCTGATGATCACCCACGCATATCTCTAGCAGCATTTACCGCAACTGCTGATCTCGATGCGACTGCGGAATTACAGTCTTGCTTACAAATGGAAGATCCGCAGCTTGTGAGAACTAGTCCTTACCGTCCCCATTTAAGTCTCAAGGTGGAAATTGCATGGACACCCGCAGGACGAAAATCACGCACTTTAAAATTTATTCGCGAACGTAAGGGGCAGTCGGGCTTAATTTATGTCCGCAGTCGGGGCGATGCGGAGAAATTAGCCGCATGGTTGCAAGACAATTCCTTTGCAACTGCTGCCTACCATGCAGGCTTACCACCCCAAGAGCGACGACATATTGAGCAGCAATGGCTCAACAATCAATATCCTTTTGTGATTTGCACTTCAGCATTTGGATTAGGAATTAACAAGCCAGATACTCGATGGGTCTTGCATTTTCATCCCCCCTTGACGCTGTCGGAATATATCCAAGAAATTGGTCGGGCAGGACGCGATGACAAACCTGCGGAGGCATTGATGTTGGTGAGTGAGCCAACGGGTCTCCTTGATGATAGCGATCGCCAGAGAGTTAACTTTTTCCTGCAACAGCAGCAAAAGCTGCAACAACGGGCCCAGTCGCTTTTGCCCCAATTACCTCGTCAAGGGAACTTTGCGGAAGTCGCGAAGTTGCACTCTGACGCGGCAGTGGCTTTAGGTTTATTGCATCGGTCAGGGAATCTTGTTTGGCACACCCCCTTTAGCTATGAGATCTGTAATTTACCCCAGCAACAAAAACTAAAATCAACAATTGGAGATCAAAGAGCGATTACGCAAATGCAAGATTATATTCGTGTAAAAGGTGATCGTTGGAATTTTTTGCTAAAAAACTTTGGATTTGAGGAAGAAGCCAAGTTCCTGCTAAAATCAAAAAATTAACTTAATTTTTCTTAACAACAGGGAAATAATACGTGTCGTCTACGACTATTCATCGGATCAATCTAGAAAACCCTCTTAGCGATACATCTTCAATAGCTCAAACTGAACTTCCGTTTACCTTTCAAGATGTAAAGTCTGCTATTCCTGCTGAATGTTTTGCTCCTAGTGTATGGCGATCCCTCGCCTATTTTTTTGCCGATACTGCAATTATTGTGGGGTTATATGCGGCTGCGGTATATATAGATGCTTGGTGGTTTTATCCTATTTTCTGGTTTGCCACGGGGACAATGTTTTGGGCTTTCTTCGTCGTCGGTCATGACTGCGGACATGGTTCATTCTCGCGTTTGAAATGGCTAAATAATCTGATTGGACATCTAACTCATATTCCGATTTTGGTTCCTTATCACGGTTGGCGCATTAGCCATCGTACTCATCACCAAAATACAGGCAATATCGACACCGATGAAAGTTGGTATCCTGTCACCGAAACTCAATACAAAGAAATGGATTGGTTAGGCAAACTTATTCGTTTTGATGCCCTGTTGTTGGCTTATCCTCTTTACCTATTTAAGCGATCGCCTGCACGTCCTACTGCTTCACATTTCATGCCCAATAATGATCTTTTCCGCGAATCGGAAACTCAAGACATTATCACTAGCACTAGCCTGTGGTTAGCAATGGTAGGGTTTTTGGGATATCTAGGCATTACCTATGGGTTCCTATTCCTATTCAAGTTCTATATCGTTCCTTATCTAATCTTCGTTGTATGGTTGGATCTCGTTACCTACCTGCATCACACCGAAGCTGATATTCCTTGGTATCGCGGCAAAGATTGGTATTTCTTGAAGGGAGCCCTTTCGACGGTTGATCGTGATTACGGTATTTTTAACAATATTCATCACAATATTGGGACTCACGTCGCCCATCACATCTTTATTGGCATTCCTCACTATCACCTCAAAACTGCTACAGAAGCAATTAAACCAGTTTTAGGTAAATATTACCGAGTGTCTAATGTGCCAATCTGGAAAGCTTTCTTTACTTCTCAAAAGGAATGTATTTTTGTACCCGACTCAGGTACTGGAGTATATTACCAATCTAATCAAGAGTAAGTCCAAAACACAAAATGGCGTTGCCATTTTGTGTTTTTTAGACACCAAACAGAAAGAGGTCGCTATGCGACCTCTTTCTGTTTAAAGGGGACAAGATAATTCGCCAACCTTGCGGGAGAAGCGCATATTTTCGCTGTAGTCCACAAGACAATCAATCACTGTTGGTACATTCTGTTCGAGTGCTTCCTTCAGTGTCGGAATCAGATCGATCGCCGAATTCACTCGATAGCCTTTTAAGCCCATACTCTCGGCAAGTTTCACAAAGTCAGGATTTCCAAATTTGATAAATGCAGATTTTCCGTAATGGATTTGTTGCTTCCATTCAATCAGTCCATAGCCACCATCATTGAAGATCAAGGTGACAAAGTTTGTACCAATGCGGGTAGCCGTTTCTAGTTCCTGCATATTCATCATGAAGCCACCATCACCTGTCACTGCAACAATCTTGCGATCAGGATTGACTAATTTTGCCGCGATCGCCCCCGGAATCGCGATGCCCATCGCAGCAAAACCATTAGAAATAATGCAGGTATTGGGGCGATCGCAGTGGTAATGACGCGCCATCCACATTTTATGTGCGCCCACATCGGAAATCACTACGTCCTCTGCTCCCATCACTTGACGCAGGTCATAGACAATCTTTTGCGGTTTGATGGGGAAGCCTTCATCATGGGCATATTGTTCATAGGTTGCTAAAATCTCTGGACGCAAGGCGATCGCGTGAGGGTCGGGCATTCCTGTGCGATCGCAACGGTGCATAATTTCCACAAGCGAGTCAGAAATATCACCGACGATTTCCACCTGTGGCATATAGCTGCTATCCACTTCCGCCGATAATTCGGCAATGTGAATAATGGGAATTGTACTATTGGGGTTCCATTTCTTAGGCGAATATTCGATGAGGTCATAGCCAATAGCAATCACCAAATCCGTCTCATCAAAGGCACAATTAATAATATCTCTTTGCTGTAAACCCAATGACCACAATGCTAGAGGGTGGCGATAGGGAATGACACCTTTGCCCATGAAGGTATTGGCGACAGGGATATTTAAGCGTGTTGCAAAGTCGGTTACAGCTTGGCTAGCATGGGAACGAATTGCACCATTACCTACCAAAATTAGAGGGTTTTTTGCCTGTGCAATGAGGATAGCAGCTTCGGAAAGACTGCGATAGGAAGCATACATGGGATGGCTATCATCCTTAATCAATAAGGGCTTTGCCTCAACTTCCATATCAGCAATATTTTCGGGTAAGTCAATATGTACTGCCCCCGGCTTCTCCGACTTGGCAAGCTTAAAGGCTTTACGCACAATTTCAGGAGTAATGCTAGGACGTACTACTTGAGCATTCCATTTGGTCACAGGCTCAAACATGGCAACTAGATCGAGATATTGATGGGAATTGGTGTGCATTCGATCAGTTCCCACCTGTCCTGTGATTGCGATTAAGGGAGCGCAGTCCAAGTTCGCATCAGCAACACCTGTCATTAAATTTGTAGCTCCCGGTCCTAGCGTTGAGAGGCATACCCCCGGTTTGCCTGTAAGTCTACCGTAGACATCTGCCATGAAGGCTGCGCCTTGCTCATGGCGAGTGGTAATAAATTTGATTGATGAATTCTCAAGAGCATTGAGAACTGCCATGTTCTCTTCCCCCGGAAGTCCGAAAATATATTCGACTCCTTCATTTTCTAGACATTTGACTAATAATTCTGCGGTGTTCATAGAGTCCTCACAAATAAGCTTGTAATCGTAAACGTAAGATAATGATTACAAACAGGATTTACTTGATCCAAATAGTTTTGATATTCACGAATTCGTGGATACCTTCAATTCCCAGTTCACGGCCAAATCCTGATCGCTTGATGCCACCAAAGGGAACACGCGGATCGGATTTGACCATTCCATTTACAAAGACAGAGCCTGCCTCGATTTGTTCGATCGCCTGTTCGATTTCCTGTGGATCATTACTCCAAAAGCTTGCCCCTAATCCAAAACTAGTGCTATTTGCAAGCGCGATCGCCTCATCAAGATTCTTTACCCGAAATACTGAAGCCACGGGGCCAAAAAATTCTTCTTGATAGGGTGGCGCACCGAGCGGAATCTGATCAAGAATCGTTGGCGCATAAAAATTCCCTTTTTCCTTGAGCCGATAGCCACCTACTAAAACCTTAGCACCTAAATCCACTGATATTTTTACCTGTGCATCTAGTTCATTCAAGATTTGCGGTGTGGCAAGAGGTCCCACATCAGTTTCAGGCTGCATCGGATCGCCTACCTTCAAAGTTTTGAACTTATCGACAAATTTGGAGATGAACTGATCAGCGATCGCTTCTTCAATAATAAATCTCTTTGCTGCGATACAGGTTTGTCCATTATTCATGACTCGCGCTGTTACCGCAGTATTTACAGCCAATTCTAAATCCGCACTTTTAAGCACAATAAATGGATCGCTACCCCCAAGTTCCAATACTACTTTTTTGAGATGATGCCCTGCGATCGCAGCTAGACTTTGTCCCGCAGGCTCACTTCCCGTTAATGTCGCTGCTTTTACCCTTGAGTCGGCAACTATTCCTGCTACTCGATCCGCCCCAATTAACAGGGTTTGAAATGCGCCTTCGGGTATGCCGCAGGCATGGAAGACTTCAGCGATCGCTAAGGCACATTGCGGTACATTTGAGGCGTGCTTTAGTAGTCCTACATTCCCTGCCATCAATGCAGGGACAGCAAAGCGAAACACCTGCCAAAAAGGAAAGTTCCAAGGCATGACTGCGAGGATAATTCCTAAAGGTTGGTAGCGAATAATCGTACGACTAGCATCGGTTTGAGCAGGGGTATCTGCTAAAAAGCTCGGTGCATGTTCGGCGTAAAAACGGCAAAGATTGGCGCATTTCTCAATTTCGGCGATCGCACTTTTGAGCGTTTTCCCCATCTCAAGGGTCATGATGATCCCAAATTCAGTTTTCTTGGCTTCCAGAATATCGGCTGCTTGGTGCATCCATTGGGCGCGATCACGAAAACTCGTATGTTTATAGGTGGCAAAGGTGCGATCGGCGAGTGCTAGCTTATGTTCAAGTTGCTCGTTCGTCAAAGGCTCAAAGGTCTTTAACACTTCTCCCGTTACAGGATTTATTGATGCGATCGCCATGATCTTTTCTCCATTCCTGAGTAGCTACATCAAGCTCAAACTTGCCATTGGTAAGCTTAAACTCGCTATATCAGTTTGTATACATCAGATCTTAATCCTTACAATCGCCAAATCTTCTGATAATTCAACTTAATTTATGATTCACGGCGGAGATTTAGACCTAAATCTGAAGCAAACTAAAAAATTATATTAAGGCGCAGTTAGGTTTAAAAGAAGTCAATCCTATAATAGATTCGGTTTATCAAAACTTGCTTAATAGCAAAAAGATTTACTCTAATCAAGCAAAGAAAATCGACTATAGCTTCTAAACTTGTTTTCTATAGCAAGCAATGTAAGGTTTGCTTTGTCCTAGCTATCTCTTGCATTGCTATACAAGTAGTGGTGCAAATCACTGCCAATTATAGCCATAGCCAGTTATGTTATGACAAAAACAAAACCCAAAAGAGAGTTGCGGCGCTTCGCGCCGCAACTCTCTTTTGGGTTTTATGTCTTAACTTACTTGGCTATATATAATCCCCCAACATACTTACTGTGCCGCCAGCTTAGCTGGTGGCACAGTAAGTATGTTGGGGTTTAAGTTTACTAATACCTAGCTACTTAAAGAGATCGCAGTTTTACTTTTAGCAAGTAGCGATCTTTTTATTGTGTGAAAAGAGATGTTTTGCAAAGCAAAACATCTCTTGAAAGTTTAGGCAAGTAACTGCTTAGCGCGATCGCTAATTGCCTGAGCATTCATTCCATTAAAATCAAACAACTGCCCAGCCGAAGCGGTAGTTTCGCCACGCTTCCATGAGAAGACATCGCGCTTGCTATTGCTACGGAGCATCACAGGCTCTAGCATTGCCGAAGCACCACCGACGACACCAATGAGGGCATCACCGCCAAACATTGCTTCAAAATCAGCATCACTTAGGAACTTTCCATCTGGTTCAGAGCAAGTATCCCAAGCCACATCCGTTGACCGATAGAGGCGACGGGGGCTAACAATGGAAACAATCTTAGAACCGATACCTTGCTCGGCAAGTTTTTGCGCTGCTTCGTAAACTGGCAATAGCATCATGTCGCCGATAACTGCAAAGACCACCTTCTTGCTACCTGCGATTTCTTGTAAAGCGATCGCGCCATCTTCGAGAGCTTGGCGATTCTGCTCGAAGGTAGTACGGATAGGTAGAGGTGACTTACTGGCGGTAATGACCACACCTTTATTGACCGCCTTCAATGCCCAGTCATAACAAACTTGAATGCTGTTAGCATCAAGAGGGAAAAGAGGGAAGATATTGCCATTACGCATCATCGATGCAAAATAGCCTTCGATTTCAGGGCGTTGGTGTGTCCAGCCATTGCGACCTTGCTCCAAAGCACCTGCGGTAAATAAACACACAGTTGCAGGAGTGGGACGACGCAACTCTGCCATTGCCTGAGTTACGGTTTGCCAAATGGGAAGTCCATTAATTGCGAAGGATTCATAGGAACACCAGAGAGTGCGGCTACCAAATAGCGCTAACCCAACTGCTAGACCAGCACAAGCATCTTCATTCAGCGGTTCATAAACCTGTCCACCGGGGGCTTGATTATAGAGATCATCGGTAGTAGGGTGATTGATTTTCAGGGCTTGGTTGATATTGGCAATACCAGAAGCTTCGTTACCATCAGCATTGGTGACAATGAAGCGCTTATCAGTTTGTCCAACATAGCCAACTAGACGACCCATTGCGGTTGTCGCAATCTTTGCTTCTCCACCAACGGCATATTCTTCTAAGGGCAAAGTTCCCAAATCAGTTAGAGGAAGGACAGATTCTGTAACCGCAGTTTTAGAAGAAGAACCCCCACCAGCCCATTGCAGATTAGTGCTGACGGTTTGCCATGCTTCAGGATTGAGGGCGCGAGATTTTAAACCGCCGACCACATCAGGATTATCGAGGGTGTGATGGGCATAGAGGTTATGGGATTTTGCGCCGCGAGCGTGAACCCCTGCCCCCTTAAGTTGTTTGATGATAAATACGGTCAGCTTTCCACCAAAGGCAAATTTCGCGGCTTGATCTGCACCAACGAGAACTGCTTCGGTAAAGGCAAGACGTTGTTTCAAAGAGAAGGCAGTACTATCGACATAAGTACCTGTTTGATTTTGATCATCAAAATCCTTGGCATCAACCAGAATTACTTCATCAAAGCCATTGCCTTTCCAGAAAGCAATCATCTCGGCATTAGTTTTAGTGGAAACCATGCTGTGATGCTCTTGGCTGTAGCCGTTCCATACCAAAATCGGTACAAAATTGGTAACTTCAGGATAGGCGGTATGGAAATGAGCAATCGAGCTAATGGGATAGGGTTCACCTAGTCCACCGTCACCAATAGTGACAGGAAATAATTTATCACGATGTAACAAAGCACCTGCCATTGCAAAATGCTGACCCTGTCCTAGAGGACCAGCAGGCGCAAGAATTCCGGGGATATATCCCGACAAGTGACCAAGTAAGCCATGCTTTTCGCGGTAGCGATCGCGCATTTGAGCAACAGTATTAATTCCCATATCTTCGAGGGAGCGATCTAAAAACATCGCACTGTAATAGCCGGGAGCATGGTGTCCTACTTCCGTTGGCATATTCTTATGACCGAGCATATAGAATGCGGCAACAGCTTCAGCACTGCTGGCAAATCCTCCTGGATGTCCTGATGCTTTGCTACCTGTAATTTGCAAGGTGAGATAGCGCAAAGCATCGGCAGCTAGTAACGTTTGAAAAACCGATGCGCGATCGCGAGGATCGGTCACACCAGATTTATCAGGACTAAGAACAGGAATCCGTCCGAGTTCGTCGAACCCCTCCAACGGTTCGCCAAAGTACTGAATGCCTTCGCGAAAGTCATCTTTGAAGGCGGGAGTGGCTGCGTTTGTGGTGTTAGGGGTTGCGACCATAAATTTTGTGACCTTAATATGTCCAGAATAGAAATTTAGCTATGCGATCAGTAGAGATTAAGAAATCTTGAAATTTTCTCTATGAGTCATTTTAGTATGTACTGGTGACAGAGCATGTATTCATCAATAAATGGAAGATTCGGCAAGCCAGTCTCAACTAGCACAAAAATTAGCTTTGGTGCGTCAGCGATCGCAATTACAAGCAGCGCAAAATTGGTTAACAGATATAGGCATTCCACTAGATGCTTGTCAAATCTTCTTACCCAATAGCTCTGCTGCACAACATCTAGAGCAATGGCTGAGCCAATCTTTCCCTTGGCAATATGGGCAAATCGACTGGCAGCTTGTCCCTGAAAGTATCTGTGTAAATTGGCATAGTGATGATGATGCGACTTTAGCTTTGCAGCAGCTTTGTCAAACAAAGCAATTAGTTAACCCCTATGTAAATATCATTTGGTTTTCTGCCCATCAGCCTACGTTAGAAATGCCATTACAACTGCTTAGACCTGCGATCGCAGAAATTGTGTCTCAGGATTGGGATACATGGATCTTTGAATCTGTTACTGGTTGGTGTATTGAGTTCTACCACGAAGGAACAATATGTTACGGTACATCCCCCCAAAGATAAAAAGCATCGCGAAGCGATGCTTTTTATCTTTGGGAAATCCAGATCAATTTTCAAAAATTCAAACCAAAATATTGCAAAAAGTTTACATAGCTGTGCTATATTAACAAATGCGGCAGCTTGGCTCAGGTGGTTAGAGCGACGGTCTCATAATCCGTAGGTCCCGGGTTCAAATCCCGGAGCTGCTATAAATATACAGAAACATCGGTGTTATATAACAACGCCGATGTTTTTTGTTCATGATAGTATGTAGACAATTTACTCCCTAACGCAAAGGACAGGATTATGGGATTACTCGATCGCATTGGTATGGTGGTCAAGTCCAATGTAAATGCAATGGTTACGGCTGCTGAAGATCCAGAAAAAATTCTGGAGCAATCAATCATTGATATGCAAGAAGATTTGGTGCAATTGCGCCAAGCTGTCGCGCAATCAATGGCTGCTCTCAAGCGCCAAGAGCAACAATATAATCAAAGTGCAACTCAAGCCCAAGAATGGGAAAAGCGGGCGATGCTAGCTCTCCAAAAGGGAGATGAAAATCTAGCAAGGGAAGCTCTCAGTCGCAAGAAAACCCATGCGGATGCGGCGGCAACTTTAAAGGTTGGTTTAGATCAACAAACAACTCAAGTAGATACTCTCAAGAAAAATCTGATTGCGATCGAAGGCAAGATTTCTGAGGCGAAAACCAAGAAAGAAATGCTTAAGGCAAGATTGCAATCGGCTAAAGCTCAAGAAAATCTCAACAATATGTTGGGCAAGGTAAATACTAACTCTGCTGCTGCGACGTTTGAGCGCATGGAAGAGCGTGTATTAATGGCAGAAGCTAAGGCAAGTGCTAGCTCTGAACTGGGTATGGACAATTTAGAATCTCAGTTTGCACAGCTAGAAGCTGGTAGTGGTGTTGATGATGAACTCGCCGCCCTCAAGGCAAAGATGATTTCTAGTAGTCCTACACCTCAAGGCGCGTTACCTCCATCGGATGCGGCAAAACCAAGTGTTGGTGCAGCGATCGATGCTGAGCTAGAAGCTCTTCGTCGTCAAATGGGTAATTAAACTCCAATCCTCAAGAAAAGGGATGTTGTCTGTCCCTTTTCTTGAGATATGTAAGTAGATAGGCTCAAATATGAAACCCCAAAAGCTGTGGTGCAAGTTGCGCTTGTGCCACAGCTTTTGATTCTGGATTTTAATTATGCTCAGCTATTTAGGAACCGATGTTTCATGGTCGAGGCTTCGCCGCCGCACAGAACATCGGTTCTTTTCGTAATACAGCGCTTTGCGCTTTCTCGAAACCCAGATAAATTTTGAAAAAGCTTGCGAAGCAAGCTTTTTCAAAATTTATCTGGGTTACACAAACCCTAAATAGGCTGTATCTAGAAATAGCGATGAGATCGCCCAAAATTTTAATATTCAGCGAACCTCAACTAAGTCACTTCTCCCAATGCAGGCAATGCGATCTTGTTCAGGAATAAATAAAAAAACATCTTTACCAGAAATATTCACACAGTAACCTACCCATCCCATACTGATGTGGCGGAATTTGCGATTATTTAAATAAGGGTTATTATTATTCACGGGGAAACTCCTTTGCCCAAAGCCTAATCATTAGATATTTTAGGGAATTTGGGATTATCAGTGCCTATATATAGGGATTAATCTTAATGATTCTAAGTAGCTCATCTGTGGCAAGGCAGATATAAGCGATGTGAAGATCTGCTTATAGTCACCAATATAACTTTTCCCTTTGTTTAGAAATATTCTTAGTTAACAACTTAGTTCAGGATTAATTCATTAGGAATTGCAATCCAAACACTAAACTGATTGGCATTTGGGGTAATTAATATTGCTATACCCAAATCTAAATCTCTTCTACATCCTGCGATCGCTTCATTAAGAGAAGCATAATTTCTATCAGCTACAAAAATTTTACCTAAGAAGACAATCGCTGTTTCTGTACCAGTCATGGTATTGATAACTATGGAGCGAACTTGATTTAGTGAATTGAGAATCATAAGTTTTGCCCTTTGAAAGAATTTATCTATGGGAATAAGTATGGCTTTCTTTCTAGGAATGGATAGAGATCTCACAGCTATAGATCCTGTGATGCTCAGTAACTAAGAATGCGATCGCTATCACAAGGTTAAGGTTATTTCAATTTAGATAGGACTTACGCATCGAGTTGATGTGGCGTGGGCAAAGCCCACGCCACATCAACTCAAAAACCAGTAAATTCGTTAGCATTGCGTAAGTCCTATTAGATATTTACGCTGTATAAATCACGGCGTAATTGGTGATAAATAACAAAAAATTGCGACAAAGCAAAAGCTGCGGCGCTTTGCACCGCAGCTTTTGCTAGCTTAAAAAACTGTAATTTTGGGAATTTAGATAATGATCGCGAGTAATAAAAAGGCAATTACTGCACCATAGGATTTAAACATCAATTCGCCAATAGTAACTTCGATCATTGCCTTGCTCCTTCCTTTTAAATCTTGATGTAATTAATATCTAGCTTTTTGAAGGTGAGGATAGTGATTTAGCGCTCTATAAGTCATAGAGATTACTCACAGTTTTTCTGTGATTTCTATCACCTGTAGAGATTTGCCACTGAGTGAATTCTACAAAGAATGTTTGAAAGTGCCGCGCAGCTGCACTTTCAAACATTCTTTGTAGAGCAATGTAAGAGTGAGGTAGTACAATTACTTACCACCTAAAGCAATTAGAGCTAAGAAGCTACCACTATTCCATAGGCAATGTAACAGCATTGATGACAAAAGGTTTTGCGATCGCCAATAGACAAATCCCATGACTATTCCCAAAACACTCAGGGGAATAATGTCTGCAATATTTAAATGGGCGAGTGCAAACAAAAATCCGCTAGCAGCGATCGCCCCCCAAACTGGTAAAAATTTGGTCAGCGAAGGTAATAAAAATCCGCGAAATAGGTATTCCTCGAAAAATGGTGCAGCGATCGCCAAAGTTGACCAGAGCAAAAACTTGGGCAAAATATTTTGACTTTCCGTCAAAATCGGCAATAGGGGATTCCCTCCACCTTGACCTTGGAGAAACTTTTGGCTGATCACAGAGACAATTAACACCAGTGGCACGGCAGCAAAGTAACCACCAATTCCCCATGCCAACCATTGTGGTGAAGTCAATTTAAAGCGAAACCAATCCTCAGATAAGGGACGGTAGGCAGCCAGACTAAACCGTAAAATCGGCAGCATTGGCATAACCGAAACTGTATAGGGAATCAGCACCAACAAGGCTTGTAATGTAAAATCTTCGCTAACTCTTGATTCAATTCCTAACAGTTCAAAGATTAATGGCAACACTAACTGAGTAATTAAGCAAAAAGCCGAGAACCATAAAACCATAACTTCCCAAATCGTCTCCATTCCCCAAGGGACTTGCCAGTTAATTTGATTGGAAGTTTGATTAGGCTCACTTTCTAATTTGGTATCTGATTTATTATAAAAGGGAGAGGATTTGCGAAAGAAAATCCATTGAACTAGTAGCCCTAACCACAGCACAACGCCAATACTGCCACCGATTAGTGGAATGGAATTCACAATTATAAGGCGTTTAATTGCTGTATCTACAGCGATTTGAGCTTGTTGGGCAAGGTTGCTTAGTTCTTCATTTCTTTGTTGAGCTTGATAGAGCTTAGTGAGTGCAACTTGCCGATACCAACCATCAAGGGTATTTCTAATTTGAGTTTCTGCATTAGGGAATAATATAGTTGGCTCTGACCACAATCCTTGGAGAATTTGGGTGGTTAATCCATAGCTGGTCATGGATTCGCCCTCTATCTCCTTAACGTTTGACCATGTAGCGATCGCACCTTGAATATCTCCTATTTGGATCTGGAGCAATCCTGCCCGCATACTGATCTCGCTGACAGCATTTTGCTTTTTTTGGAGTTGTTTCGAGATAGATTGAGAATCTGTACCACTCACATTTTGGGAAAGCCGCTCAAGAGCAGATTTATTTGCTTGAAGCACCTCTTGGTAACTTCTTAGGGACTGTGTATAGATGTCTTGAGGCTCTCCATCACTGATGAGCGATTGTAAGAAATCTCCTGCGAAGTGCTCTTGTTCTTGATTAATTGATTGGGTCGCTTGCAAAATTAAATCTGTTTGTAACAAATCTAATTTCGTCTGCTCCTGTGGATTATTCCAACTTACCTGCAACGTCAGGATAATAAAAAAAACAGACAACAGGCTAAGAACACTTAATAGTAATGATTTCGCATTCCAAGATTTATCGTTTAACGACTGAGAATCCATTCTTTTATTTCTTTAGTTTTAGGCAATAGGATATGGCAAAGCAACGCTCATCCTATCATTTTGCACTTGTAAACCGCAAACCAACTATTCCACCAATAATCAAGCTGATACAGATAAATCGTGGTAGGTCACGGGGTTCTCCTAAAAATAAGGAACCAACGATCGCAGTTCCGACGACACCAATACCTGTCCATACAGCGTAGCCTGTGCCAACAGGTAAGGTTTTTAAGGCTTGGGCAAGAAGGATAAAACTGGCGGTAAGGGTGGCAATTGTAATCAGGCTAGGAATCGGTTTCGTAAAGCCATCGGTATATTTCAGGCTACTCGCCCAAACAACTTCCAATAGTCCCGCAATAATTAAATTAATCCAATCCATTATATTTCTCTAAATCTTTGACAGCAATTTCTGATTAACCGAACCAATAAACTTTTAAAAGTGTTGCCCCGCAACACTTTTAAAAGTTTATTGGTTCGACTTTGCCTAATTTCTAGCTCTTAATGATAGTGAACTCATCACAACGCTGACGGAACTAAGAGCCATTGCTAAACCTGCGATCGTGGGATTGAGAGAGATACCAAAACTGGGATAGAGAAGCCCTGCGGCGACGGGGATCGCTAGAGTGTTATAGGCAAAAGCCCAAAATAGGTTTTGACGAATTTTGCTGAAGGTGGCGCGACTGAGTTCGATCGCAGGCACAACATCGTTCAACCCATGACGCATTAACACAATATCCGCAGTTTCCATCGCTACATCGGTTCCTGAACTGAGGGCAATGCCGACGGTAGCACTAGCGAGGGCAGGGGCATCATTGACCCCATCGCCAACCATTGCCACACGCTGCCCTGAGGCTAGTAATTTGAGAATTGCATCGGCTTTGCCATCAGGTTTCACCTCCGCGATCGCCCTTTCGGCGGGAATCCCTAGCTGATTAGCGATCGCGATCGCTGTTTCTTGGCGATCGCCTGTAAGCATCCAAACCTGTAAACCCATCGCTTCAATTTGGCGTACAACTTCAGGGGCTTCGGGTTTAAGGCGATCGCGAATAGCAATTATCCCCAAGAGTTGATGATCAACTGCCACGAAAATTGGAGTTTTACCTAACTGGGCTAGCTGTTGCGATCGCTCTGAAATTTCACTAGGAATTGTTACTTGGAGATCGCTTAACCATGCCGCATTACCCACTAGAACTGTTTCGCCATTTGTGAGTAAGGCTTCCACGCCGCAACCAGCCACAATTTGCGAAGATTGGGTGGGTAGTAGCTCGATGTTTAGCTCTTGGGCTTTGGCGATCGTTGCGGCTCCAAGTATATGGTTTGCTCCGACTTCAGCACTAGCCGCTAGTTGTAAGACTCTGAGAGCCGATGTCGGTACTTCGCGATCAGACAGGCTTTTAAAAGTTGTTTGATCGATCATGCTGTTCCCAAACACCATTAAGTCATTGGTAATCACATCCGTAACTTCAGGTTTGCCCGTTGTCAAAGTCCCCGTTTTGTCAAAAACAACTGCGGATAATTGATCAATTTTTTCTAGACTTGCCCCACCCTTGATTAAAATTCCTTTTTCTGCGCCCATGCCTGTGCCGACCATGATTGCTGTCGGTGTGGCTAAACCCAATGCACAGGGGCAAGCTACTACTAAAACCGCGATCGCTAAGCGTAAACTAAACACGATTTCCGCATGGAGCAATCCATACCAAACGAGAAAGGTTAATGCTGAGATTGCCATCACCGAGTAGGCGAAATAGCCCGCCACGCGATCGGCTAAGTACTGAATCGGCGCTTTACTTGCCTGTGCTGACTCCACCAGTGACACAATCCGTGCCAAGGTTGTATCTGTACCAGTTTGTAAAACTTGGACGGTAATCGCTCCCGTCAAATTCAGAGTTGCCCCTGTGACCCTTGCGCCTAATTGTTTTGCAACAGGCATCGATTCCCCTGTTAGCATTGACTCATCGACACTAGAACTACCCGCAATAATCTCGCCATCGACAGGGATTTTTTCGCCAGCCCAAACCACAATGCGATCGCCAACTTGCAAATCTTCCACAGCGATCGGGACTTGAATCTCTCCATTAGTAGAATTGACAAGCAATCTAGCGCTCGCAGGTTGCAACTCCATGAGCGCACGGATAGCGTTGGAGGCTTTGCCCTTAGCCCGTTCTAATAAAGCCTGTCCTAACAGCACAAACCCCAAAAGCATGACAGGTTCTTCAAAGAAGCATTGCCAACCTAGTTGCGGTACATATAAAGCGATCGTGCTTGCCAAATAGGCGGAAATCGTTCCCAACCCCACCAAGGAGTTCATGTTTGGGGCGCGATACCATAGTGATTTCAATCCATCCCACCAGATCGGGCGACCAACCCAGCCGAGCGCCACCGTAGAAACGATCCAATGGGCATACATATTGCCCAACAGTGGTAGATCCACCACCCCGATTAATCCTAAATGTCCGACGATCGCTAAGATTACTAACAATGCAGGAATGGCTACTTCTTGACTAATGCCAAACCATAGAGTTTGTGGAACGTTCGCATCGAGGGTTTTAAGCTTGGACTGGCGATCTCTTTGATCAATAAACTCTGCCGAAAATCCTGCCTTCGCGATCGCTTCAATTAACTTCGGGGCAAAATCCTGTGGTGCAGCTTCATCGCTATAGACTACAGTTGCTTTCTCAGTCAGTAAATTTACACTTGCTGCCTTGACTCCTTCACAGCCAAGCAAACGCTTTTCCACAACTGCCACACAACCCGCACATTTCATACCTGCGATCGCTAAAGCTAGAGAGCTAGAGGGCACAATAGATGGCGAATTTGTTATTTCTATTGGTTGAGTTACTACCACAAACTTGTATCCCGAATCTACAAAAAATCTCAAAAGATTTGATATCGAATGAGTAAATACCCATTAAAAAACGATATCAAACTGTTATGGGTAATCTAGCTAGTACTAAAAGCTGATAGCCACATCCCAATGCATAGGGTTAGCATATACTCAAATCTAGTTAAATTAGCTGGGTAATTCTGATCCAAATTCCCGATAGCAATGCTCGACTATTCTTGTCTTGCTCATTATGTGTGGCTGTTAAAATTGAAAGTAGGGGTATGGTGAATAGTAATAGCTATTCTCCTAACTATTGCCTCAATCAAGGTATGGCAGTTTTTAGACAAGTACATATAAGCTTAAAGCTCACTAGATTTTCAGGTTTACCCCAATGGTTCAAAATTCTCTGACACTGAGTTAGCTAATGTCCATTTCTGACAGCGAGTTTTCTATTCATTTTTGGGGTGTACGTGGCAGCATAGCTACACCTGGCTCAAGCACCGTGCGCTATGGTGGCAACACCCCCTGTGTAGAAATGCGCTGCCAAGGTAAAAGACTTATCTTTGATGGTGGAACAGGTATTAGAGTCTTAGGACAGCATTTACTCAAGCAGATGCCAATCGAAGCGAGTATTTTCTTTACTCATAGTCATTGGGATCATATTCAAGGTTTTCCTTTTTTTACGCCTGCTTTTATTAAGGGCAATCTATTTAAAATTTACGGCAAAATCGCTCCTACTGGGCAAACAATGCAGGAACGTCTAGAGGAACAGATGCACCATCCTAATTTTCCTGTACCATTGCGTGTGATGGGTTCATGTCTGAAATTTTTTGATGTAGAAGTTCCGAGCATCATCGAGGTTGGGAATGGCGTAAGGGTCGAGTCAGGCTCGCTCAATCATCCGGGTGAGGCTACAGGATATCGAGTTAGCGTTGGCGATCGCTCGGCGGTTTATGCTACGGATACTGAGCATTTCCATGATCGCATTGATGAAAATCTTGTCCATCTCGCTCGTAATGCCGACGTTTTGATTATGGATGCAACCTATTCCGATGAAGAATATTGGTCAACTACTAATCCAAAAATCGGTTGGGGACATTCTACTTGGCAAGAGGCAATTAAAGTTGCTGAAGCGGCAAATGTCAAAACCCTAGTAATTTTTCATCACGATCCTCTCCGCAGTGATGATCAATTAGATGAGTTTGAAGGCTTAGCCAAAGCAAGATTTGCAGGAGCCGTAATGGCAAGGGAAGGGATGTGTATTTCTATTCCTATTCGTACAGATGCTAAGCCTTTAGTTAAAGTTTAATCTTAATAAGGCTAGGCGGCTGGATGCGCCGCCTAACCTTACAGTGTTCCTTAAAGCAAATCTTGAATTATTACTGCTATTTACATGAACCTCGGAGTTTCCTCATAGAGTGTCTTGAACCTCTTGAGTTAATGCTTGTTCATCCTAGCCTAGGCAGTTTTACCAAATGTATACAGTTTTAGAAGCGATCGCAACTGCCAACCCACCTTATAAACTCACCCAGACTGAAGCCGCCGACTTTATGTTACAAACCGAAAGTTTATCGGTGGCAATTAGAAAAAGAATTCCTGCGATTTATGCAAATTCGGGTATTGACTATCGCTATAGCTGCATTCCTGACTATGGCGGCGATCTTCAGAATTTTGAACTCTATCCCCCTAATTGGGAACTCACACCTACACCAACCACCTTTAGTCGTAATCATATATATGCAATCTATGCCCCAAAACTAGCTATGCAGGCAGCCGAACAAGCGATCGCTCAGGCAAAACTTACTGCTCAAGAGATTACGCATCTGATTGTCGTCAGTTGCACAGGTTTTTCGGCTCCGGGGATAGATATGCACTTAATTAAGCAATTGGGGCTGCCCTATACGATCGCTCGCACGATGATTGGATTTATGGGTTGCCATGCCGCTTTTAATGGATTAAAAGCCGCCCATGCTATTTGCCAAAGCGATCGCCAAGCCAAAGTCCTATTAGTTTGCGTTGAGTTATGTTCCTTGCATTTCCAAGTTGCCGATACCCTCGAAAATACAATTATCAATGCCATTTTTGCCGATGGCGCAGCAGCAGCGATTCTTGCCTCGCATCCATTTGCCCAAGCAGAGGGAAAGCTTGCCTATACCGATGGATGTAGTCTCTTAATTGAAAATACGGAAGAGTTAATGAACTGGACAATTGGTGATACTGGGTTTCTGATGGGCTTATCACCAAAGGTTCCAGAAGTAGTTGCAGCTTATCTGCCTAATTATTTACAAACTTTCTTAAATAAACACCATCTCACGCAAAATAATCTTGATTTTTGGGCAATTCACCCAGGGGGTAGAAAAATCATTGAGCAAATCCAATCAATTTTTGCCTTAAGCGATCGCATGGTTGCTGATTCCTATAATGTTCTGCGGCAATATGGCAATATGAGTTCGCCGACGATTCTATTTATTCTCAAAGAGATATTAGCCAAACATCAAGCAGGAATTAGCGATCGCTCTAATTCTCCTTTTCATCATGGAATTGCCTTAGCCTTTGGTCCTGGACTATCCATTGAAGGTTGTTTATTTCAATCCATAGGATAGGCGGCACTTTGTGCTGCCTATCCTACTTCACCACCCTAAGGGAGAATATCTATGCCTTCATTTCAAATCCGCACCGATCAAGATGAGTTGATGGATGATTTCACAATTCAGGATGAACGCCTGACGGATGCTTTAGAACAACTGCGCCCAATTAATCAACTCTTGGGTGGCTATGCAACTACGATGGAAATTATTGCTCCTTTTTTGAGAGCAAAATCGCGATCGCAACCAAATCAAACGATCCGCATTCTGGATTTAGGTACGGGTATTGGCGATTTTCCTGAATATATTGTGCGGTGGGCAGCAACGCAATCACCTGTGATTAATGTCGAAGTTGTAGCGATCGATGCGAATCCCGTAACGGTGGACTATGCCCGTTCCGCCTTACAAAAGCGTTTGCCGTCAAACTTGCAATCAAAAATCAATGTGGCAGTTGCCGATGCTCTGGCACTTCCCTACGATGATGGTGAGTTTGATATTGCGATCGCTGCCATGTTTTTACATCACTTTGCCCATGAGAATGCTGTGCAAATTGTGCGATCGATGCAGCGTGTATCCAAACATGGAATTCTGATCAATGATTTACATCGCCATCCCTTTGCCTATTACGGCATCTATGCCCTTACAAGGCTGTTGCCTGCGGTAGATATGGTGCGGAATGATGCGCCACTTTCTGTCTTACGCGGATTCAAATCTCCTGAATTAAAAAGCATCGCCGAATCCGCAGGTTTAAGTAATTTCTCTCTCAAGTGGTGCTATGCCTTTCGTTGGGTATTAAGCACAATAGTTTCAGGCTGAAAAAAATTATTTCTTTTTTCTCTTTTGAGCTTTTTCATAGGCGGGATCATGGTCAGCAAAACTGAGGATAACCACTCGCTTTGGGGCTGGTTTGTCATAAATCCGATATACCAACCTATAGGCAGTATTTCCAAAGTCTATTTCTAGTGCGCGATACCCTTGCAATTGACCAAGAAGTTTATGAGAAGAATATGCCCCACAAAAATTTAACGGATCTACCTGCATCAGTGGCTTGATGACATGAGTAAAGTCTTCTAGCAGTTCGATGGGTAGTAGTGGTAAATCTTCCTTGATGACGAGATTGTCAATCTGCAATTGATATTTGCTTTTTACCACGTTTTCTCAAGTGTTTATTAATTGCTTCAATATCAATTTCTGCGTTAACTTCGCCAATAATTGTGTAGTTGCTAGGATTATCGATTCTATCTAATCTTTGGACTGCTTTTGCTTCAGCAGAAATAGCAATCACAGATTCTCTCTGTAACTTTTCAGCGATCGCATCGCGTATCCATTCAGTTCCTTTTGCCTTGACAATTTCAAGTTGACTTACAGGAACTCGTAAACCGATTACTTGTTTAGCGAGTGGTTCATCACGCAAACTGGAAAATCTGCCATGCTCGTTTATTCCAGCACCATTAACCTGTTTCATAAGGCATCTATCTTTAATAGCACTTAGATGTTAACACTTTATAGAAACGTGTTAACACTGTATTTATTTTGAAATTTCAAAGTATGCTAGATTTAGACTACATTACGATTTAGCGACTATCTCATAAACCAAGCATTTGTTTGACATCATTTAAGGCGATCGCTGGTTGACTATGTTCCTCTTGCTTAGCGGCTCTCAAATCTTGTAAATCTTGAAAGTCTTCCAGCATCTCCTTAATAGCCAAAAACTGTTCATAGGGAATTACCGCAAACATCGGCTTACCGTCTTTCGTAATCAATTCTGGATTTAAGTTAAGCATAAGGGAGTTTATTGGTAGGCTTTGTACTTCAAGCAGACAGTGACCACATCGTAAACTAAGTATCTGTTTAACATCATTTAAAGTGATTGCCATTTTACTTTTAACAACTAGCGATCGCCTCTTCATGTAAAAGCTATATTAGAATAATGCACTTTTATTGGTTCAGATTCGTTATCACTATTAAAATAAAACATGAATTATGACGCGATCGCTATTGGTGCTGGGCTATCGGGCTGTAGTGCTGCCATTCAACTAGCAAAACTTGGTTATCGTGTATTACTGCTAGAGCAGAGCCATTATCCCGTACATAAACTCTGCGGAGAGTTCCTTTCCGTTGAAGTTACCGCAGCATTTGAGAACTTAGGCATATTGGAACAGGTTCACAAAATCGGCGCACATCCGATTCATCGTGCTTACTTGACTACCTCTAGCGGCGCATCCTTTCGGAGTCCATTGCCTAGCACTGCTCTCGGTCTCAGTCGCTATCAACTAGATCTGATGCTATTTGAACGCGCCAAAGATTTGAATGTTACTTGTATCGACAATACTAAGGTTACAGGTGTTACAGGAAATCTTGCAGAGGGATTTAAGGTTAGTACTACTAAAGGAGAATTCTCTGGACGCTTAGTATTGGGGGCATTTGGGAAAAGATCTTCCCTCGATCGCACACTCAATCGTAAATTTATCGCCAAGCGATCGCCTTGGATTGCCTATAAAGGACATTTCACAGGGATTGATATTGGTGATGTGATCGAATTGCATAGCTTCGCTAATGGTTATTGTGGATTGTCACAAATTGAAACTGGGGAAATCAATGTCTGTTGGATTGCCCATGAACGGGTGATGAAAGAGCCAATTCATCAGGATTTAGGTATTCCAGAATCTTTAGCTAAAAATCCTGTACTAGCTGATCGCTTTGCTCATATGCAAAGAGTGTCGCCATCATTGCAAGGATTAAGCCAAATTAGTTTTGCTATTAAAGAGAACTTTTATAACGATATCTGTATGATTGGTGATACGGCGGGCATGATTACGCCGCTTTGTGGTGATGGCATGGCGATGGCTCTACGTTCAGCCGAAATAGCAGTTCCTTTTGTGAGTCAATTTCTCGAACAGCAAATTAACGCGATCGCTTTTAAGCAACAATATGCGATCGCATGGCAAAAGGAATTTCAAATGCGCTTGCAACTGGGGCGAATCATGCACAATTGCTTTGTGCATCCATCCCTTGCGAATATGGGAGTGAGTCTATGCCAGATGGTTCCTGCATTAGGTAATTGGATTATTGGTGCAACTCGTGGGAAACCGCAGCAATTACTCAAAACTGACTTTGCGAGTAATGCGCTCACCTAACGCAATGCCGACACCTGCAAGGAGAAAAGCGATCGCTGTTAGTAAAATCGCATTTGGGGTGGAGAGCATCTCTGAGGATTTAGGAACGAGATACCCAAAGATGGCGATCGCCCCTGACAATCCACCAAAGAATGTCCCAACCGTCAATCCACCGAGTACCTTCGGAACCATTGTCAGTGCAAAGGCGACCATGCCATTATTTACAGCACTGAGAAATCCTAATATCAGCAAAATAACGATCAGTGAAGCGATCGCGCCATAGCCACCTGCTAACAAGCCTAGTCCCGCCGCAATTCCACCTAAGCTAAAGATCATCAAGCGCTTGTTATCGATAAATTTGGAGATGTTACCAGTACCGACCGCCAATAGCGCCTGAGTAATTAACGCTGAGCCCATTAAGACTTCAAAGGATAAACCTGTAAATCCTGTAAGATCTGCTTTGAGGATGCGGGGTAACACATCCCCCATCAACAAGCGCATTCCTAAACCGATCGCGCCACCGACGAACATCACGATCGCTAAATTACTTAAGAAATCTCTAATCTTGAATGGTTCCGCATTTTCTAATGCGGGGTTGAGATTTTTGGGAATATAGATCATCGCGCTGCGTAAACCTGCAACACCTGCGAGCAGGGTGAATGAGGCGATCGCAAAGGTAGCGGGTGCGCCCAGTCCCAAAATAAAGCTAGTTGCTAAGGGGCGAATCGAACCGACAAAACCACCGACCAAGGTTAAGACACTACCTGCAAGCGGCAATTGGGTAGCTCCCGCAAAGCTTGCTAATAAACAAATGACGGGACTCCGAAAGGTTGCCATCACCATTGCCCACAAAACTGCCAAGCTCGGAAAGATCAAGCGAACAATTTCATTGGAACCACCAAAAACAACGACGGCAGGAAGCGCTATGAATACAGCTGTTGATGCGATTACGCCCGCCACAATCAAAGGCATCCGTGAGCTATACCAACGCTGCCAGCGATCAGACAGCCCCCCAAATAATGGCTCGACAATTACCGCGATCGCGCTCTCGATCACCAATAGCACCCCTGCAAATTGTTGGGCTTGACTAGTGGGGTATGCAAATACCTGCTCGATAAACTTAGGCAAGTACACCGCATAGGCAATCCAAGTCAGAGAGATCGCTCCCTGCACTGAGGCAAGACTCCACACTTGTAGCCAACGTATTTGATTAGATGCTGGATTTGATGATGGTGCGATCGACATAAAAAACTTCCCTCGCTTAGCATTTAGAGAGAGGCGCAAAGCGCCTCTCTCAGGTGTTTATTTTTGCAGGATACAGCCCTGCATGGAAGTTGTCCCATCAGGCATAGTTGCACGGCAAAGATTCGCTTGGCTGAGGTCAACATTTGTAACGATCGCATTGGTGAGGTCAGCGCGATAAAGATCTGCTCCCTTCAGATTTGCACCTGTCAAATCTGCACCATAGAGGCTCGCATTACGCAAAGAGGCATTGCTGAGATTAGCGCGATTGAGTTTGGCATAGACTAATTCAATATCGATCAAATTAGCATTTTGCAAGTTAGCTTCCGTCAGATCAATATATTTCCAGCGACTATTCCGAGCATTTGCACCCGATAGATTGGCTTGAATCAAGTCACTATTAATCAAAAAAGTATTCCGCAAGTCAGAGTTGCTGAGATCGGCGCTCCGAAAGTCAGCATAGTACATCGTACTAAAAGCTAAAGTTGCACCAGAAAGTGCGCTTTTCCGCAGATCAGCAACATCAAGAAAAGATTCACGCAGATCTGCCCCATTTGCCGTGATGCCACTCAGTTCACAGCGCTGGCAAGTACGGTATTGCAATAAAGACTTGAGATGTTCGGCATTTTGCGCTTGTACGCTCGATGTCAAACCAATGGTCATCACACTAGCAATCATGGTGCTAGCGATCGCAGTCACGGAATGATTAAAGGCTGTTGACTTCATAAAAAGTACCTAATTTTAGCAATCCTTTATTCATTGTTAACACAATGCTAGGCTCTACAACACAGCAAAATGTAACAAAATTTATCCTGTGTTTCTACGCATCAAGATATGTCAAACCAAAAACTAGAAGAGAGTTTTGGCGCGAAGTGCCAAAACTCTCTTCTAGTTTTTATGTTTTAACTTACTTGGCTATAGCTATAAATAACCACAAAGCAAGAAATAGAAGCAAGATAGAGGTATATACTCTCAACTTAATTCCTGAAATGATGGTCTGAGGATTTTGTATACTGATATTGTTTTGTTGACCTTTTGTGATGGATCGTACTGAATGTTCGAGCAGTTTCTAGATACTAATGCCTTATCCTTTCGGGTTGAAGTCATTCCCATTTTGGGTGTGCTAATTCTGCTAGAGGCGATTCTGTCTGCTGATAATGCGATCGCTCTTGCCGCGATCGTGCGAAGTTTACCAGATCCACAGCAAGAGAAATGGGCGCTACGCTATGGCTTGATTGGCGCTTTTGTGTTGCGCGTTGTTTTAATCTTTACAGCAACATGGGTTATCAAATACTGGCAATTTGAACTCGCGGGTTCCCTATATCTACTATGGCTATCGGGCAGATTCTTCTTAGAAAAGTCCCAAGAAGGACATGATACTAAGCATCCAGTCCGCATGGCAGATAAGCTATGGCAAGTTGTGGCTCTTGTATCGCTTACGGATTTAGCTTTTTCCCTCGATAGTGTGACGGCAGCCGTTGCCGTAGCTGAGGAAACTTGGCTAGTCTTAATTGGTGGGGTGGCAGGAATTATTGCCTTGCGCTTTTTAGCAGGACTCTTTATTAAGTGGTTATCTGAATTTACACATTTAGAATCAGCAGGTTATCTAATTGTGTTGCTAGTAGGATTGCGCCTATTCATTAAGGTGTTTTCCGACAGCCTCGTTCCTCCTGAATGGTTGATGCTCTCATTGATTGGCGCAGTTTTTCTCTGGGGATTCTCTAAACGCGAACCGTTAGATGATTTAGAGATCGCTGATCCAAAACATTAAAGAAAGGTGACGTAATGCGTCACCTTTCTTTTTGGTAACAATTTTTTGGTATAAAGACTCAAGATAGCGATCGCACTACAAATTTGCCAATTTGCTAAGCCAAACATCTTCACAGCGCTAATCAGCGACCAAATAGAGTAAACAAGGAAAAGTATCAAAATGTTTGAATATCCTGAAGACCTAAAATATACAAACTCCCACGAATACATTCGTCTAGAAAATAATGTCGCCACTGTGGGGATTACAGCTTTTGCGATCGATCAGTTAGGCGATATTGTCTTTCTTGATCTTCCTGAAGCAGGGACAAAAGTGGAGAAAGGACAAACCTTCGGCACAATTGAGTCGGTGAAAGCTGTAGAAGATATCTATTCACCTGTGACAGGGACTGTTATTGAAGCTAATACTACTCTAATTGATGAACCTGAAAATATTGCTAACGATCCCTATGGTGCATCATGGCTCCTCAAGGTAAGCATTGAAGATGAAAGTGAACTTAGTGATACTCTTTCGGCCAGTGCATATTCCGAAAAAGTAGAAGGAAAGTAATTACTAAAGAGCGCTAAGTAACTTGCTATTAATTAAAGTACCTGTGGCTTCGACTTCGCTCAGCCAACGTTAGCTGAGCGAAGTCGAAGCTAGATAACTTTGGTGGGACATTTTTTATCCGCAACAGCCTAAGTGCTCTTTTTTACTCTTTGGTTTGTGGTAAGCGTGGTGGCAACTCAATGGTAAATGTAGAGCCTTGATCAACTACGCTTTCTAAGTAGATTGTGCCACCCATCAACAGCACAAGCTGTTCTGTAATTGCTAAGCCTAAGCCAGTACCACCATGTTTGCGGGTAGAAGATTGATCGACTTGGCGGAATTGTTCAAAAATAGTACGTTGAAACTCAGGCTCAATACCAATACCTGTATCACGGACTGAAATAAGAATATTTGAGGTGGCGAATGGAGATGTTTGACCTTCTTCCAGTGAATTGCTAGTTTCTATGAACTCCGAAGATGGAGAATCAATAGGCTGTGAAAATTGTTCCGCATATTTTAGCTCGACACAAACTTCTCCACTATCCGTAAATTTAATCGCATTGGAAACTAAGTTAGTAATTACTTGTTTAATCCGAATTGAGTCATGGTAAATCGCACAAGTACCAATATGGTTTTCAAATACAAAATTGAGGGATTTACTACCAGCTAAAGGTTGCAGACTTTCACAGGTATGGTGGATTAGTTCATCTAGATTAAAGAATTCAGGATGCGCTTCCATTTTGCCTGCCTCGATTTTTGATAGGTCGAGAATGTCATTAATCAAATCTAGTAAATTTTTACCATTACGCAGAATCCGCTCTACCATATCGATTTGACTTGGTGAAAGAGCGTCACGACGCTGACGCAGCAATACTTGTGAGAAGCCAATAATTGCGTTCATTGGTGTTCGCAGTTCATGGCTCATATTCGCAAGAAACTGACTTTTGAGTTGAGTTGCTTCTAGTAATTGAGCATTCTGTGCTTCGATTTGATTAATTAACTGAGCATTACCGATCGCGATCGCCGCCTGCACACCAAAAGAAGCCAATAGATTTAAATCTTCACGAGAACTAGCTCTTTCTAAACGAAAATGACCGATCGCCAAAACCCCTAAACGCCCAGAACGACTTGACTCAATTGGTACGCACAAAGCACTTTTGACAGGTAATGCTTCCACTAAATGCGATTCACCAGCCTTAATTTCAACGGGAATTCCTTCTTTAAATACTTGTGCAATCAGATTTTGAGCATCCAGCGCAAAGGAGGCTTGTAGAGGAAAATCATCAGGTAATCCTTTGGCTGCTGACAGCGTTAGTCGATTCTCTTTAGGGTTATAAAGGGCAATTACACAAATCTCTGCCCACATAATTGCATCGCAAGTTGCCTCTACTACCGATTCTAAGAGAACATTTAAATCCTGTAGCTGTTGGTTAATCAAGTTAGTGAGACGTTGCAAAATGCTCATCCGCTTTTGCTGCTCGATCATGATCTTGTTCGTTTCCTGCATCACCTTGTCGCGATAGCGTTGCTCGGTGACATCCCGCAAAATCATCACACTACCGATTAACTCCGATTCTGTCCCTACCAAGGGTGCAGCCTTCGTACTGAGAATGATTTCGTTACCTTCAGGGGGGCGCAAAACGACTTGATCCTCTACAACTTCCCCTGAAGACATAGCACGAAATACTACTAGATTCGCTAAATCGACGGGTTCGCCATCCTGATGCCTGATGTCAAACTGTTTGACAATTTCCTCCATCGATTTGGCGATCACAGGCGATGCAGGAACGCCATCATTGACAGCGTTAAAACTGAGGATTTTACGTCCTGCGGAATTAATTTTCAGAATACGTCCCGCAGGATCGCTGAGGAGTACCCCATCAGCAAGTTGCTCAAAAACTGTAGTTAGTTCTTCTCGTTGACGGGCGATCGTTTCAATACTTTGGGCATTACTAATGGCGGTAGCAAGGCGGCGACCGATGGATTGCAGAATGTTTCTACCTCGAGCCGAAAGAGGTGTCAAGCTGCCTAAAAAGAGAACGCCCACAAGGCTACTTCTGAGCATCAAAGGATATGCAGAAAGGCTCTGAGGTAAGAGATCGCCAACGGGAGTACGATAAACTAAATTTTGTCCTTTGAGGCGATCGCCTTCCCAAATGATCGCTTCTTGAAGCTGTCCTGATTGTCCAACGATGCCTTCGCCAAGGTTAATCTCTGTAAGCGCTTGACTAGTCTTGTATCCCCATTCTGCCGCTAATACTAGACATCCCTCAGGACGAGAGTTTGAATTTTCCCATAGATAAATGCTACCGAGTTGAGCACCTGTGAGTTTACAGATCTCTTCTAAACTTGCCTTGATTAATTTGTATTGATCAGTGGTGTTTACTAATACGCGATCGAGAGATTGCAGCGCAAACTGAATATCACGAGCCTCAAGGGTGGCGGTTTTTGTTTCCATCTGCGCCGCCATCCGATTAAAAACCTTGGCAAATTCGCCGATTTCATCTGACCGATTTAATTGCGATCGCGCAGACAAATTACCTAAAGATAGTTCTTCGGCAGCTTCGGCTAGTTCTGTTAGTGGTGGTTGAATGCTGCGGATAATGGAAATAGCCACAAATAGTCCCGATCCCAACCCTGTGGAAAGTACCACGATCGCTAACCATGTGGTAAAGGCTTCTAGTTCTGGTGTACCCTGCTGAATATGTAGCAACAGAATCAAAGTTGCTGTGGCTAGGAGAGATGTACTAGTGGTTAGCCCAAAAATTAAGCGGTTGACTAAACTTTCACGACGGGGCAGATTGGCATTAGTCATGGGACTTCAATTTAGTTTGGCGATCAAGTTTGATTCTAGTACCTATTGTAGAATCAACTCACGGATGAGAATTGCTCCCAAGGTTAGAGTTATAGCTGTCGCCGCCTGTATGAATCAAACGAGAATGGCGGCGCATTGTGCCGACATCTCTGCTTGGAGTTGCGACGATAGGTTTAGTTTTCAATTCACAAGAGTGTGAACACTTTTGTGAATTGAAAACTAAACCTAGTAATGATTTTAAACCCTATAGCAATGTAAGGTTTGCTTAGGACATAAAACCCAAATAAGTGAAGGTGGCACACGAAGTGCCACCTTCACTTATTTGGGTTTTGATTTATCCTAGCTATCTCTTGTATTGCTATAAAAATAGCGTAGCCATTTTTAGTTTTGGTATTAGAGCGATATTTGCCTAAAATCCCCATAAAAAAAGAGCGCTTAGCGCTCTTTTTCGTCTTTGCAGAATTGATCCTATTCCATAATTCCTAAAAGGGACTGAGGATTTGGGTGAGGTAGTTGAGGTGCGATAAAGCCTGACGAGTAGAGATGGGGATTGGATTGAGCAACTAAACTGAAGGCATCACGAGCCTGTTCAGTTACCGCCACAGTCTTAGCATCATAGGTTTGAGTTGCCAACTTGGGATACATGCCGATCGCTACAATTGGCACAAGCAAGCAGGCTGCAACAAATATCTCGCGAGGCTTTGCATCACTAACATATTTATCGAAATGTAAAGCTGGATTAGGCTTGCCATAGAAGACTTGGCGCAAAGTTGAGAGTAAGTAGATGGGAGTGATAATCACGCCAACCGCTGCGATGAAGATCATCACAATCTTAAAATTGGACGCATAGACATCGCTGGTGGTAATACCAAGGAAAATCTTCAATTCGCTCACAAATCCACTCATCCCTGGAAGTGCGAGAGAAGCCATCGCTGAAGCGGTCATCAAGGCAAAGGCCTTAGGCATGATTTTGGCAATCCCACCCATCTCATCCATCATTAAAGTGTGGGTGCGATCGTAAGTGACACCAGCAAGGAAGAATAATGCACCTGCAATCAAACCGTGAGATAGCATTTGCAATACTGCACCACTAACACCAAGATCATTAAATGATGCAAGTCCTACTAAGATAAAGCCCATGTGAGAAATCGAGGAATAGGCTAAGCGACGCTTGAGATTTTGTTGCGCGAAGGCAGCTAATGCTCCATAAACAATACCGACTACACCTAAAACGGCAAGTAAAGGAGCAAAGTAAACATGGGCATTGGGCAACATTTCAATATTGAAACGGATTAAGGCATAGCCACCCATTTTGAGCAAGACACCAGCCAAGACCATTGATACTGGTGCAGAAGCTTCACCATGAGCATCGGGCAACCATGTATGTAATGGGAAAATTGGTAACTTCACACCAAAAGCGATCAAGAAACCAGCATAGGCGAGTAACTCAAAAGCGATCGGGTATTGCTTCATGGCAAGTTCTGACAGATTAAAGGTAGTGACATCTCCATAGAATGCCATCGCTAAACCAGCAACAAGAATGAATATCGAACCGAGTGCTGTGTAAAGAATAAATTTAGTTGCGGCATAAAGGCGCTTAGCTCCCCCCCAAATCGAAATCAGCAAATATACAGGAACTAGCTCTAATTCCCACATCAAGAAAAATAGAAGTAAATCTTGAGCTGCAAATACGCCAATCTGAGCACTATATAGACAAAGCATCAAGAAGTAGAACAATCTAGGCTTTTGGGTAACGTTCCAACTCGCAAAAATTGCAAGGGTAGTAATCAAACCTGTCAGTAAAATTAGCGGCATGGATAAACCATCAACCGCTAGTGAAAAGTTCAATCCAATCTGGGGAATCCAAGCATAGGTTTCTGTCATCTGGAACGCTGCTTCATGCAGGTTATATTGGCTCCAAAATGCATAAATTATTAGAGATAGTTCGACAAAACCAACCCCCACAGCGTATGAACGCACGGTCTTGCCATATTTGTCTGGAATAAAGGGAATCGCAAAGGCGGCGACTAGAGGAAACAAAAGAATTGTTGTAAGCCAAGGAAATTCTGCAACAGACATGATGAGGATAAGTACTTACTCGTTAAATACATTGTATGAAGCTTTTGTAAACTTGTGTTAAGTCTTTTGACATAAAAGTTAACAATTCCTCAATCATCCCAATAGACTCAAAGCTATACCCAGATATGTTTACTAGGATTTAGATTGAAAAGCATCTATAAATTATCATTCAATTGATAAATATCATTGATTTATAGCTATCGTTGAGCTTGATAGCGACAAAACTCTTTGATTAACCTTAGAAATTAAATAGCTAAAAAACAAACCTAGATTGTCATGCTGTCCGCTTTGTGGACAGCATGACAATCTAGGCTTTAAGTTTATTTATGCTTAACTACTGACAGCGCTTTGCGCTTTCTCAAAACCCAGATAAATTTTGAAAAAGCTTGCTTTGCAAGCTTTTTCAAAATTTATCTGTACTACACAAAACCTAAATAGGCTGTAATACAGGCTGACTTTATTAATCACAGGTTATGATCGCGAGACAATTTCTATTAAGATCGAATTTCTACAACAAATTCAGTTGATTTTTGTTGCTTCGCGACAATTTCCAAACATTCACCTTATACGCTCTCAAAACACAAATGAAGACTTGGCTCAAACCTGCTCAGCGATTAGAAAAACTCCCTCAATATGTTTTTGCCCGCTTAGATGAGTTAAAGTTGCGAGCGAAAGAGCAAGGTCTAGATTTGATCGATTTGGGCATGGGTAATCCTGATGGACCAACACCTGAACCAGTAATCGAAGCTGCAATTACGGCTTTACAAAACCCCAAAAATCATGGCTATCCACCTTTTGAAGGGACTGCAAGTTTCCGCCGCGCAATTACGGACTGGTACAAGCGTCGCTACAATGTGCAACTTGATTCTGAAGGTGAAGCTTTACCTTTAATTGGCTCTAAAGAGGGTTTAGGACATTTAGCGATCGCCTATATTGACCCTGGAGATTTGGTGCTTGTGCCAAGCCCTGCTTATCCCGCCCATTTTCGCGGACCTTTACTAGCAGGCGGTGAAATCTATGAAATGATTCTCAGTGCTGAAAATAACTGGTTGATTGACCTTGCCGCAATTCCTGAGGAAGTTGCTCAACGCGCAAAGGTGATGTATTTCAACTATCCTGCAAATCCCACAGGTGCGATCGCCCCACGCGAGTTTTTTGAAGAAGCGGTTGCCTTTGCGAAGAAATATGAAATTTTATTAGTTCACGATCTTTGCTATGCCGAACTTGCCTTTGATGGGTATCAACCCACTAGTCTATTGGAGATCGAAGGTGGTAAAGATGTCGGGGTAGAGTTTCATACCCTTTCCAAAACCTATAACATGGCTGGTTGGCGAGTTGGCTTCGTGGTTGGCAATCGTCATGTCATTCAAGGTTTACGCACGCTCAAGACCAACCTTGATTACGGAATTTTCTCGGCAATTCAAGTGGCTGCGGAAACAGCACTACAACTACCTGACCAATATCTAGAAGCGGTCTGCGATCGCTACAAAGAGCGTCGTGATTTTCTGATTGCAGGTCTGGGAGAAATGGGTTGGGATATTCCTAAAACCTATGCCACCATGTATCTCTGGATTCCTGTACCTGCAGGCATGACCTCTGCTGACTTTGCTCTTAAGGTTTTAGAAAGTACAGGTGTCGTTTTCACCCCTGGTAGTGCCTTTGGCAAAGGTGGTGAAGGTTATGTGAGAATTAGTTTAATCGCTGATTGCGATCGCTTAGGTGAAGCGTTAAATCGACTCAAGCAGGCAGGTATAAGGTACAAATAATTTGAAATTAAAAAATGGCAACGCCATTTTTTAATTTGGTATAGGAAAACAGGAAAAGGAAAAGTGATTAATTTGTTGCCTCTTGCTTTTGAATTTACCTCACCTGGACCGATCGCTTTAGAGATTGGTCCAATAACAATTCGTTGGTATGGATTGCTGATTGCATCGGCGATCATTATAGGGACTGTGTTAGCGCAAACCCTTGCCAAAAAACGTAATGTTGATCCTGAACTGGTGGGGGATTTAGCGATTTGGCTAGTAGTAGGGGCAATTCCCTTTGCACGTTTTTACTACGTCCTATTTGAATGGCAACGCTTTCAAACTCAACCTTGGTACAAAGTATTTGCGATCTGGGAAGGTGGCATTGCGATTCATGGAGCAATTATTGGCGGGGCGATCGCCGCAACTATTTTCTGTAAGCGCCAACAGATTTCTACTTGGTTAATGGCTGATATCATCATGCCGACAGTGATCCTCGGACAGGCGATCGGGCGTTGGGGCAACTTCTTTAACTCTGAAGCATTTGGTGCACCCACAGATTTACCTTGGAAGTTATTTATTCCCATTAATCGCCGCCCGCCTGAGTTTATTAATGAATCATACTTTCACCCTACATTTCTTTATGAGTCACTCTGGAATATTGGTGTATTCGCCATTTTGATCTTTACTTTTTTAAAGTTTCCTAAACTCAAAACAGGCACAATCACTATGTTCTACGCGATCGCCTATAGTTTGGGTAGATTTTGGATCGAAGGTTTACGCACTGACAGCTTGATGATTGGTCCACTGCGTACTGCTCAAATGGTCAGCTTAACTGCGATCGCTGCAGGTGTTTTTGGTTTGATTTGGCTATATGGATTGCGCCGTCGTTTCCCAGATACAATCTCCAAAGAATTTCCCGCCGAAAACTCATAACTTGATTATTAAGCCCCGCTTATAGCGTATACCAATCTAGTGAAGTACAGGGTTGTGTCCCTGCCTTCGGCAGGGACACAACCCTCCGTACCTCGCTTGCTTGAAAGGCGCTATATCGGGGCTTAATAATATAAATATTTCTTGATCCCCATACCCATGTCCCCAGCTCCATCTAAAGATCCTCGTGCCATGGTAGAGACTGCCTTCTTGGCAAGCACCACAGCCATGTTGTTTTTAATTAACTATTACTTTCCCCTTGGCCCTTTGCTACGAATGCTATTTCCTTTGCCGACTGCCCTCGCCTATTTACGCTGGAATAGTCGTGCCTCATGGATGGCAATGATTGTGACAGCTTTGCTTCTGGCGATCTTGATGGGACCTACACGCAGTATTCAATATATTATTCCGCATGGGCTAGTCGGAGTCACCCTAGGCTATCTCTGGAAGAGAGATTTTCCTTGGTCTGGCTCACTTAGCATTGCAACAGTCATTGGCTCAATGGGAACAGCTTTTCAATTTGCTTTTCTCTCGGTTTTATTAGGCGAGAATCTCTGGACATATTCAATTGTGCAGATTACAGGATTTCTCAATTGGCTAATGCAGCTTTTTGGTTCATTAGAGCAGCCAGATTTTGCCGCGATTCAAACCTTTGCGATCGCCGCGATCATATTTAGCAACTTTGCCTATCAATTACTGGTGCATCTCGTTGCATGGATAGTCCTTGATCGTCTCGGCAATCCCATCCCTGCTCCCCCTAAATGGATAGAATCTTTGCTAGTTTAGTTATAAAACTTTTCCTTAAGCTAGTTTTCAGACAAACTCAGATAATCTTAATTAATTGACACAATCTTGACTGAGAAATTATACTCATTAGTTAACCGCCAAAAATGAGTAATATTCTGAAGCATTGGCGCAATTTACCCTCGCTATCATGACCAATCCTGCCGAACCAACTCCAACAACACTAACACCTCAATCGATTGCCCTGTCCGAGCGAGAACTTCAAGTGATTGAATTAGTGGCTGCGGGCTTAACTAATCAAGATATCGCTGTTCAGCTAGCAATCAGTAAACGAACTGTCGATAATCACATCAGCAATATTTTAACTAAAACTAAAACTGACAATCGCGTTGCCCTAGTACGCTGGGCTTTGCAATGGGGAAAAGTCTGCATTGATGAAGTTAACTGTTGCATCATTGACACGACCACAACCCCAATTAACAATGTTCTCAATACAAAGGAATTAGAAAGTGCCTAGTGGCGAGATATCGATTAATCTCAGCAAAATAACTTACAATCCCGATATTGCTTTAGCTATGTATCGGGAGCTAGCTTCACATATTGAACAAATCAATGATGTGAATGTTGAATTATTTTGGCAAGAAAGCACTGAGTTTAGCTATTTAGGTAGTCAAATTGGTGGACTCTGGCTCAGATACCCTCAAAACATACCATCGCGATCGCAAGTTTTAATCGAAAATATCTTAAATCACTACGGAACTTGGACTTCTGAAACTAAAGAATAAAAAAGTTGAGCCTACAAATTTTTTATTCAACTAAATTCTATGAAAAAACGCATATTTACCGACTTTGATGGTCCAATCATGGATGTATCAGAGCGCTATTATCAAGTTTATTTATATTGTCTAGGGAAGATTTGTCAGCCTGATCAAACAGTTAAAACTCTATCTAAATCTGAATTTTGGGAATTAAAGCGATCGCAAGTTCCTGAGAAAGATATTGCTAATCTTTCGGGTTTTACTGATGAGAAGCAACAGGTTGCCTTTGCCCATTTACGTCGTGCAACTGTGCATACCGATCCCTATTTCGCCTATGATCGCTTACTTGAAAATGCCATTCCTGCTCTCGAAAAAGCTCAAAATTCAGGATTCGATCTTGCTGTCATGACCATGCGCCGTCGCCGTGAGCTTGAGCCAGTCCTCGATCAATATAATTTGAGACGATTTTTCCCTAGCGATCGCATATTTTGTCTAGATGATGACTATGTAAAGACTATCGATACTCAAGACAAACCCAAATTAATGAAAACTGCTCAAGCTAATTTACCCAATGTGGATCAGCAATGGATGATTGGCGATACCGAAGCTGATATATTTGCCGCCCAAAGTCATAGTATTCCTGCGATCGCGATCCTTAGTGGCATCCGCAACCAAACTCAGCTCGAAAAGTACCAACCTCAGGAAATCCTAACGAATTTAACGGCCGCTATAGACAAAATTTTAGGGTGTTAACAAAAAAGGAGCGCTCTGCGCTCCTTTTTTGTTTATATAGAAAAGTCAGATTAGATGCCCCCTAAAAATTCTTGTTTAGCAATTTTTACCATAACAGCTTGTTGTCCTAGATAGAGCATATGTAACTCAGTGAGGAGTTGCTTTGCTGAATCTAGATCAATGTTTTGGATCTGTTGGCAAAACATCATGTGCGTAAACTGCTTCTCGATAGGTAAGTCACTCATAAGTACCTCTTTAACGGATCAAACAATGACAATAGAAAATGACAACAAGTAACTTGTTTAAGTTTCCTGACATGTAGATGTTAGCACCTGTGTCAACATAACGTAACAATACTTTAAGCTTATGAGGAAAACTGTATCATGTCAAACATTTTTTATGAGATATATCGAAAGGAGCATTTTTGGCGCAAATTGTAAATATATTTCTTATGACTCCTATAAGCGATCTTGGGGCTTGCATTAACGTCAGTTCAGGTTAATCTGGCAAAAATCCAAAAAGTAAAAGCCTTGCTTAGCAAGGCTTTTACTTTTTGGATTTGAGAGATGGTTTGCTTGGCAAACCATCTCTCAAATCTCAAAAAGATGAGAGGCGGCACGAAGTGCCGCCATCTTTGTTTATATAAACGAAAAGCAGAGAGAGTATAAACTCTCCCTGCTTTTGTAAATTTTATCAAAAGCCTTACTTAGTAAGACTTTCTTGATTTTTATGGTCAACAAAAAATTAAAGCAAGCCAGTATTTGTGTTTGGCTTACCTGTAGCTAGTTCAACCTTAAGAATTTTGCCACCCATTTTCATAATGCGTTGCTGTTCAGCGAACCAGTTGTCGTAGGAAACTAACTTCGTGAAATAGGTATTTTGCAACTCTCGTTGTGTACGTATGCGAGTTTGGCTAGGTACACAAGCAGTGATTTTAAAACTCCGCATAGCGGCAATCTCCTTCAGAGCCAATGATATTAAAAATAAATTACAAAGACAAATAAAAATTAAATTTATCTGTCATAAGCGTTGGCGGCGAGATAGGAGCTTAAGCTACCTACCGCCGCCGCCTTGTAAATATTAATTAATTAGAAATTAAATTAATAAATAAATAGCAACAAACGCTATATCAGCAATTAGCTCAAGCCAGAGCTGATGTAATCAAGGTAGATACCCAATTCTTTACCAGCGTCAGAACCAACGATGCTAGCAGCAACTTCCTTGATAGCTTGGATTGCTTGAATGGTGGAAACTACAGGTACTCCAAGAGAGCTGTAGGTTTCTTTCAAGCCGTTGAGTACGCGCTCATCAAGAATAGATGCATCACCAGCTAGCATTGCATAGGTTGCATAGCGGAGGTAGTAGTCGAGGTCGCGGATGCAAGCTGCATAACGACGGGTGGTGTACATGTTGCCACCGGGACGGGTAACATCAGAGTACAACAAGGACTTAGCAACAGCTTCCTTAACGATGGTTGCAGAGTTAGCAGCGATCGCTTGAGAAGCACGAACGCGAAGTTCGCCAGTTGCGAAATAATTCTTTAGCTTTTCCAAAGAAGCTGCATCAAGGTACTTGCCTTGAACGTCGGCGGAGTTGATAACCGAGGTAATTGCGTCTTGTGCCATTTTTATATATTTTTTTAGGTTTGCAATTAATTTTTGAATTTAGAAATTAAGAAATCCGAAATGTTTTAAAACTAGCTACAGAATGCATTTCAAAACAGATCAAGAATCGTCTTACTGCAATGCACCGATTACATAATCGAAGTAGTAGCCAGCTTCTGCTGCATCTTCACCAGACAACAAAGCTGATGCTGCACTTTTCAGACCACGCACACCTTCAGAAACAGCACCGATAGGAGTACCGAGAGATCCGTACATTTCCTTAACGCCAACTAGACCAATTTCTTCGATTGGGGTTACATCACCAGATACAACTCCGTAAGTTACGAGGCGGAGGTAGTAGTCAAGGTCACGCAAGCAAGTTGCGGTTAGCTGTTCACCATATGCGTTTCCACCAGGAGAAACAACATCAGGACGCTTTTGGAAAAGTTGATCGCCAGCTTGCTTAACAATGCGCTCGCGGGATTCGGTCAAAGTTTGGGCAATGCGAAGACGACGCTCACCAGAGGTTACAAAGCTCTTAATGCGATCTAGTTCACCAGGGCTGAGGTAACGTGCTTCAGCATCTGCATTCACGATGGACTTCGTGACTACGCTCATTTAATTTTTTCTCCAATCAAAAATGTGAATAAAAACGATTGATGTGATGCCGTACCATGCAGAGATCCTTTAGCTTAAGCAATATCCACAGGGGATTGCTACAAACTGAGAGGCGCTTCTGACATGGAGGGTTTCTTTGTCAAAGCAATGATTACCAAAACATTTTGAAGCATTGCGTTGTCCACAAGCTTTTCTTCATCACACTTCTTAACATTTGCTATGGTAGCACTAGAGGTAAGAAACAGGATCAATTAACTTGTAAGTATTGCTACAAAAAGGGTTGAGACTCCACCAATGATCATTAAACCTGCGGGCATGAATTTTTTTGTTTTGAGGAAACGCATGACAAAGACGATGACTAAGAGGGTTGCGATCGCGATACCAGCAATTTTGCCCCACCCTTGACCTTGGGCAATGGCGATTCCTGATATCAGTAGTCCCACCCCACTAAGGCTGCCTGATATGAGGGATACTTTGCTCTTGCTTTTGGCAAAACCGATGATGCCACCCGCGATCGCAACAACGCCATAGGCAAGCAGGGCAATTGCACTGGGAGAAAAATTCATATAAAAAACAAAAATGTGAATAAAGCATTGCTTTGTAATGCTTTATTCACATTAAACCTAATTTCCCTGCCTTGATCGGGGAAATAATCCAAAGCCTTTAAAGCGGAAAGATGTCGGATATAACCCCTGCGATGCGGTTGAGATAGGGGGCTGGATCAAGGGCTACCCAGCCATCACCTGATGGAACCATAATCTCAAAGTGTAAGTGGGGGCCTGTTGAACGTCCTGTCGAGCCGACTATTCCGATTTGCTGGCCTTGAGCTACCTGTTGCCCTTGATAAACATAAATTGCTTCTAAATGGGCGTAGCGTGTGCCTGTGGAACCATGATCTAATTCGATGAGATTGCCATAACCGTCACCCCAACCAGCAAAATCAACCCTACCTGCTTTTGCTGCTAGTACAGGCGTGCCAAAGGGTGCGCCGAGGTCGATCCCACTATGAAATGACCAAATCGCTGTAACAGGGTTCATCCGCCAACCATAGCCAGAAGTAACAGGGACAGAGTAGGGCAGAGGATAGCCTCCCGTTTGCATGATCACAGTTGAATTGCCAGAACCTCTAGAGGCGATCGCAGAATTGAAGGGAATAGGATCGGGCTTCCAGATGGCTCCGGGGACAAATACGATTTTTGGGCGGCGTTGACAGCCATTGCGCTCGAATAACACGTCAGCACGAATATTGTATTTTTTGGCAACAGTGGTGTAGTTTTCCTCGTTTTTGAAGCGATAGGTCAAGCCATCCATCGGGGGGATTGATAGGGTTTGCCCCACTTTGACATTGCCGCTACGAACTTCTGGGTTTAGTCCCATCAAGGTTGCAGTTTTAAGGTTATATTGCTTGGCGATCGCATCCAGCGTCTCGCCTTGTTTGACTTTGTGTTGGGTGAGATCATCAAGAGTTGGCTTGCCACATAGTTCTTCTGCCTCTTTGGCGTTAGACTCATTTTCGGGAGTAGTAGGTTTTGATGAGGTTGCAACGGCAGGTAAGGGAAAGAAACTAGCGATCGCAACTACCAAAAATAAGGGTGAGAGCAGGAAATTTTTCCAATAAGGCTTCATGGACTGTTAACTAGCGTTATTTATGGAGGTGTTAATCGACAAATGTGTGAGAAGAGATTGGGCGAGTTAGGGTTTTAACAAAAAATGTAACAAAATATAAAGACTTATGATAAAAATCTTTACATTATAAAGCCATAACATTTTCGCAGCGATCGTTTCTGGATTAACACCACCAATCTGGTGATTTCTATTTTTAGGAAAATGATATTGTGGCGCACAGCGCCACAATATCATTTTCCTAATGTAATCTGAGCTCTATTTTTAAAATCCGCTTTAGGGTTAGGATCAGAAATGCAAAATACCTCTCATCTCACTAGATTTAATTCTCATAATTTATGACAACTTCACTAGCTTCCGTTAGTAAAGAGCAACTCCAAACCTTCTTAGATATTGCTACTGAGGCAGCTTGTGCGGGTGGTGCAGTACTTAGATCCTATCTCGGAAATCTTCAAGAGAAAGAAGTCGAAGAGAAACGCCCCGGGGATTTAGTGACGATCGCTGACAAAGAATCGGAAGCAACCGTTCTCTCGATTTTGCAGCGCCACTTTCCTGAGCATGGCATTTTGGCAGAAGAGTCAGGTGTATTGGGAAATAGTGATAGTCAATATTTGTGGGCGATTGATCCCCTTGATGGAACGACTAATTTTGCCCATCAGTATCCATTCTCATCCGTATCGATCGCCTTATTAGTTGATGGAATTCCTTCCGTTGGGGCGATTTACGATCCATTTCGCGATGAGATTTTTCGTGCTGCCACAGGCTTAGGTGCAACTCGTAATCGTGTGCCGATTCATGTTTCTAAGACGACAGAACTTAGTCGCAGTCTATTAGTAACAGGTTTTGCCTATGATCGCACCCTCGTTGAAGATAATAACTATGCAGAATTTTGCCATTTTACTCATCTCACCCAAGGCGTAAGACGCGGTGGTTCTGCCGCGATGGACTTGGCTTATGTTGCCTGTGGGCGTTTAGATGGCTATTGGGAGAGAGGCTTGTCTCTATGGGATTTAGCGGCTGGTGTGGTGGTTGTGCGCGAGGCTGGTGGCATAGTCACGGCATATGATGGCAGCGAACATATTCCTAAGTCGGGAAGATTGCTCGCAACTAATGGTCATTTACATCAGCAAATGATTGATGAGTTGGCACTGATTAAGCCTTTACCCTTTAAGTTTCCCTTTGGAAGATAGCCTTTGACTTCGCTCAGCTAGCATGAATTTCGTAGGCTGAGCGAAGTCGAAACTGCTGAGCGAAGTCGAATCTAAGGAAGGGGCAAACGTTCCATTAGATAACAAAGACAATCTTGGCGAATAATATCGGTGTCGAGAGTTAGCATTGATGGCATCGCTGCTATTTTTAATTTAATTTCGCCATTTTCGATGTGGAAATAGTGATCGCTTTTTTCTTCACCATCTTCACTCAGGGCTGATAAATAGGCTCTTTCAGTTTTGGCTTTGCCAAAGTTTGCCCCAATGGGTAATTCGCAAAAATTGAGGCAATCCATACCGTCGGGAAAAGTGATGTCATCGTGAGGATTGCTATCAAAACTGAAGTTAATTTCTTCAGGGACTTTGACGATCGCCACGGTGTGAAATAAATCAATGTCATTGGTTAACGAGTCGGGCAGACTATCGAAGCTATCAAGATTGAGACAAGTTTCTATAAATTCCAAGGCATGGGTAGTGCCATCGGGAACATCGGGCTGTCCGCACTCTACAACAATCGAGGGGCAAAAATCTCCAAAAGCAAAGGACTGTACTGTTTTGGGACTGGTGTAATAGACAACGGTCTTGCCAAATAGTCTCGCCAATTTCCGAAAATCCTTCTCTAAATGCGTAATGCAGCCATAATGTGGATTCCTGCCCGTATTATTATGCACATCGATGCTGGCAAATACTCCACGCGATCGCATTTCGTCGATTACCTGTTGTGCCATGTGATGCTCTGGTGAATTCCCTGTTTGCCAGATGCGATTGTAGTCAGGTTGATTGGGTAAATGTCTGAGGCGATATCTTGCTGCTGAAACATTACCGATAAAGACTGATAGCGATCGCGGTAGCCTTTGATCTTGATATTTTCGCAGTAGTTCACGAATTGCTAACCAACTGGTAGTTTCATTACCATGTAGCAAAACTGAAACGAATAATGGTGGTTGGCGATCGCCTTCTAAGTGGATTAGTGTGGGGCGCTCAAGTATTTTGTAAAGTTGATCGGACTCAAGATCGAGTAAACCGTCGGGCAAGCGATCGAAAACGTCAAGCATGGCAAACAAAAATTAGAAAACACCCAATAGTAACCAGCATAAACGCAAAAGAGAGAGTCGATGCTTAGCATCGACTCTCTCTTAAAGCAATTGAGGAGCGCCAAATGACACTCCTCAATTTAAATGCAGGATAAAAATAATTGCACTTAACAGAAAATAAACAAGAATCTAGCCAACTAATAAGTAATTAAAAAAATAAATAATTAAAATTAGTAGGTCAGACCCAAGCTACGGCTGGTTTCAGCACCAAGATAGACACGGACGCTTAGGAAGTCAGTGGGGCAAGCAGTTTCGCAACGTTTGCAACCAATGCAGTCCTCGGTACGGGGAGAAGAAGCGATTTGAGCCGCTTTACATCCATCCCAAGGAACCATTTCCAAAACATCACAAGGGCAGGCACGCACGCATTGAGTGCAGCCGATACATGTGTCATAAATTTTGACTGTATGCGACATTTTTGCTATTGCTCCAATCAATATATGTACCTATTTAGGCACGGGATGTTTAAAACCAAGTTTATCGTAGTGGTTTACATTCAATGATCAGATTGTGAGATAACTTAAAACAAATTAATATTTGAGGCAAAAAGTAAGTTTTTATATTGATTTTATTTGCTGGGGCATTCATCAAACATTAGGTTCGATATAACCATTTGCACTGTGCTTCGCACAGTGCAAATGGTTATATCGAAATCACCTTAGTCAATTAATCAAGAACCGACTAATTTTGGTAAGGCTTTGCTTTACCAAAATTATGGTTTGTTTCGCGGATATTCGGCTAAGACTTGTTTGAGATATTTGCCAGTGTAAGATTTCTTAACTTTTGCCACCTGTTCAGGTGTACCTTCAGCAATCACCTCACCACCGCGATCGCCACCTTCAGGACCTAGATCAATAATCCAATCAGCACAGCGAATCACATCGAGATTATGCTCAATCGTAATAATGCTATTGCCCTTATCGACAAGGCGTTGCATCACATCTAGCAATTTATGCACATCGTAAAAGCTTAAACCTGTGGTCGGCTCATCAATTAAATAGAGGGTTTTGCCTGTAGCTCGTTTCGCTAACTCGGTGGCAAGCTTCACCCGTTGGGCTTCGCCGCCTGAGAGGGTGGGCGCTGACTGTCCGAGCCGCACATAGCCTAAGCCCACATCCACCAGCATTCCCAATTTGGCATGGGCGGAGGGAATATTCTCGAAAAAGTGCATCGCTTCTTCGATGGTCATATCTAGCACATCAGCGATCGTCTTTTCTTTGTACTTAACTTGCAGCGTCTCACGGTTATATCTTGCGCCTTTGCAGACATCGCACTGCACATAGACATCGGGCAGAAAATTCATGGAAATGATATTTACGCCCTGACCTGAACAAGCTTCACAACGTCCGCCTTTGACGTTAAAGGAGAATTGTCCTGCCTTGTAGCCGCGCGTTTTTGCCGCAGTCGTCAGCGCAAAGGTTTCACGGATTACATCGAATAGTCCCGTATAGGTAGCAGGATTAGATCGGGGCGTGCGTCCGATGGGAGATTGATCGATGACGATGAATTTATCGAGGTGCTTCAATCCCTTGACTTCATCAATGCCTTTCGGAACTGGTACTTTCCGCGAAAAGTTATGTTCTAGTGAATGGTGCAACAGGTCGTTAATGAGCGTAGATTTGCCTGAACCTGATACGCCTGTGATACAAACCAATTTGCCAAGGGGAATCTTGACATTGATATTTTTGAGGTTATTCAGATGGGCATTGCAAATTTCTAAATGTTTGCCATTGCCTTCGCGCCGTTCCGCAGGTGTATAAATTTGCTTTTGTTTAGAGAGATAAGCCCCCGTGAGAGATTCGGGATTTTTCTCAATATCCTGAACACTTCCCTGCGCGACCACTCGCCCACCATGCACGCCTGCCCCCGGTCCAATATCTACGAGATAATCAGCCGCCCGAATCGTTTCTTCGTCATGCTCGACCACGATCAGGGTATTGCCGAGATCCCGCAGTTTGGTTAATGTGGCGAGCAATCGCGAGTTATCTCTTTGATGCAGTCCAATACTCGGCTCATCCAATACATAGAGAACGCCTGTCAATCCTGAGCCAATCTGAGTCGCAAGTCGAATCCGTTGAGCTTCGCCGCCAGAGAGCGACATGGTGGAACGGTCAAGGGTGAGGTAATCTAAACCGACATCCAATAAAAACTGCAATCGCGCTTCGATTTCCTGCAAGACCCGATCGCCGATTTGCTTAGTTCTAGCATCAAGATTCAGTTTTTTGAGACGGTCTAAGCAAGTGCCAATGGGAACGGATACAAAATCAATAATATTAAAGCCCCCAATGCGAACCGCAAGGGATTCAGGCTTGAGGCGCGTACCTTCGCAAGTGGCGCAGGGTTGCTCGATCAGATAATTCTCTAACTTTTGCCGTTGCGATTCGCCTGCCTCTTTGTACTGTTGCTCAAGCATAGCGATCGCCCCTTCATAGCGCTTGTAATAGCCCTCAGCGCGATCGCGATAAAGAGAATCAGGCTTAACTAAAATCTTCTCGGTAGTGCCGTAGAGAATAATATCAATCTGGGCTTGAGAGAGCTTTTCCCAAGGTGTATTAATTTCAAAACCTGCATATTCTCCAACACTGGATAGAAGTGAAATGTAATAAGTGTGGGTTTTATCCGCCCAAGGCGCGATCGCCGCATATACAGGTAAAGAGGTATCGGGAACGATCAGTTCAGGATTGAAGGTTTGAATATGTCCCAATCCATGACAGGCAGGACAAGCACCATAGGGAGAATTAAAAGAGAACATACGGGGTGATAGTTCTTCCATTACCGCCCCATGTTCAGGACAGGCAAAGTTTTCTGAGAAAGTAAGTAAGTTACTTCCTTTCTCAGACTGATTTTTAGAGAGAGGGGCTGGGGATGAGGGAATAATCTCCACCATCGCAATCCCTTCTGCCCGTTTTAAGCAGGTAGCAAGAGAATCCGTTAAACGTTCTTGAATGTCATCTTTGCGAACTAAGCGATCGACGACAATTTCAATATCATGGATTTTATTTTTATCCAATTCGATATTGTCGCTCAGTTCCCGCACTTCGCCATCAATGCGAACTCTGCCAAAACCTTCCGAAGCCAGACTCGCTAATAATTTTTTATGAGTTCCCTTTTTGCCACGAATCACAGGCGCGAGTAATTGGAAGCGCGTGCGATCGCTTAATTCCATAATCGTATCCACCATGTGATCGATGCTCTGGGGTGCAATATTGCGATCGCAGATCGGGCAATGGGGCGCACCTGCCCGACCAAATAATAGACGCAAATAGTCGTAAATTTCCGTGACCGTGCCAACTGTTGATCGCGGATTATGGGAAGTTGATTTTTGGTCAATGGAAATCGCAGGACTTAAGCCCTCGATGTAGTCCACATCAGGCTTATCGACTTGTCCTAAAAATTGCCGCGCATAGGCACTGAGCGACTCCACATAGCGACGCTGACCTTCGGCAAAAATCGTGTCAAAGGCGAGGGATGATTTGCCAGAGCCAGATACACCTGTAAACACGATCAGGCGATCGCGGGGAATCGTCAGGTCAATATTTTTGAGGTTGTGCTGTCTCGCACCTCTAACATGGATGTGGGTATGGTCTGGCATTCGCAGCAATATAAAAGAGTTAGCTATATCCTAACTATAACGCTCCCAAGAGTTTAGAGGGGGACAGTGCAAAGCGCTGTCCCCCAACAAGAGATTTGAGTTTGAGCGCGAAGCGCTGTAATTAAGCACTAATTGGCATTTCCAAAGAAGCGATCGCCCGACGAGCCTCGTCAAGATCGAAGGGGAAAGGATGGCGACGGGGTTGGTAATCCTTGGCATAGGGCGCACCGTGACGCAAAACTGCATTGACCATTACACAGGGTTGATCACTGAGATTGATAGCAGCGTGTGGCACATTGGGAGGAATCGTTACCACCGCAGGACGATATTCGCTTAGAGGAATGTATTGATATTGGCGATCGCTCAGCACTACGAGTACAAAACTTCCGCGCACTACTAAAAGTTGATCGGTCTGGAAATGATGCACAAACAAATCATCGATCGCCCCTGCGGCAATCTGGACAAGCATAGTTTCATGACTTGACTGCGGTGTATAAAACTCCGCCATTCCATTTTTCATTGAGGAAAGATAGCGAATTTCCACTTTTCTTTGGATAGATCTGTTTGTAGCCATTGAGACCTCCGCAATGTTGTGATGTGTAGTGAGAACAAATAGCAAAGCCATTGGTTCTCACAAAGAGAATTGGGATAAATCTAGATTAGGCGATCAATTTTTAATTTTTGTTACAAATAAGACGAATATATCCATTTTATGTATAAACGCACCTACTCAAATGAAGATTACTAATTGCGATCGCTACATCGCAGATTGCGACTAACCCAAATCTACTCAGAAATTTTTTTAAATTATTGCAAGGTAAGGATTTTGAAAAATTGACTATGACCCTTTTACTTGTAAAAGGCTGTAACTAGCGCGTTGTCTGCTAATCTGAGATTTGGTATCTACTATACAAAACTGCATCCATCATGGCCGATCGCCAAATCCTGCTTGACTTTGAAAAGCCCATTGTTGAACTAGAAAACCGTATCGCCCAAATCCGCGAACTCGCGAATGAAAACGATGTTGATATGGTTGAGCAGATTCACCTTTTAGAGCAACGGGCTGAGCTTTTACGGCGTGAAATTTTTTCGGGACTGGGAGCCATGCAAAGGATGCAGATTGCAAGGCATCCCCGCCGCCCTAGTACCTTAGATTATGTACAGGCAATTACCGATGAGTGGATGGAGTTGCATGGCGATCGCCGTGGCAATGATGATCCTGCCTTGGTGGGTGGACTAGCCAGAATTAATGATCGCCCAGTGGTAATCTTGGGTCATCAAAAGGGACGCGATACTAAGGACAACATGACTCGCAACTTTGGTATGGCTTCTCCGGGGGGATATCGCAAAGCTGCCAGACTAATGGATCATGCCCATAGATTTAAATTGCCCATTATTACCTTGATCGATACCCCCGGCGCATACCCCGGAGTATCCGCTGAAGAGCAGGGACAAGGCGAAGCGATCGCCGCAAATTTGCGACAAATGTTTGGGCTAAGTGTACCAATCATCTGCACAGTAATTGGTGAAGGCGGATCGGGTGGAGCATTGGGCATTGGTATTGGCGATCACATTATGATGTTTGAAAATTCGGTCTATACTGTAGCGACACCAGAAGCCTGTGCCGCAATTCTCTGGCGCGACTCGGCAAAAGCAGGTAAAGCTGCCGAAGCTTTGAAAATTACTGCCCCTGATTTGAAACGCTTGGGTATCGTTGATTATGTAATTGACGAGCCTCTAGGTGGGGCGCATCGTTTACCTCTCAAAGCCGCCGAAAATCTCAAAGCTGCACTTGTAGAAAACCTTGATCGCTTAAGTAAGTTGAGTGTAGAAGAGCTACAGGATCTCCGCTATCAAAAATTCCGCAAGATGGGCGTATTCCTCGAATCATAAAGAAGAAGGAGCGTTTAACGCTCCTTCTTCTTTATGATTTTTGTCTTTGTCTTTGGCAATACAAAAGTTGATTTCAGCTTGAAAAGCGCTAGTTATACCAATTCACGAAAGTGTGACAACACTTTCGTGAATTAAAAACCAAACCCAGTAAGGATTTGAGAAACTAAAAATGGCGTAGCCATTTTTAGTTTTGATATTAGGGACTTTCTATTAATTTATGGTTGAAAAGTACCTGTGGCTTTGACTCCGCTCAGTCAACGTTAGCTGAGCGAAGTCGAAGCTAGATAACTTTGATGGGACATTTTTTACTCGCAAGAGCCCTATGTCATCATCATTGCGACATTTCTTTGAATATCAGTATTTAGTTCCTCTAAGGGGAAAGTGCGATCGCAGTCATCCAGCTCGGCATAGCGGGTGTATCCTAAGGACTGTAGCAATTCCTTGAGTTTATCTCCCGTTGCTCCTGCGGCTTTCAAGCTAGTGGGATGCACTTCAATGATCAGGGTAGGCTTGAGAGTTGTAATCATCTTGCTTGCGCCTAAGAGAAATGCACATTCGCTACCTTCAACATCCAGCTTGAGCAATACGCGCCCATGAAATTTCTGCCAATCTACGAGATCATCAAATCTTCGTAGAGGCACTTTAAAAGTTTTGTATTGGTGAGTTGCAGAATGTTCTGGAAAAATTCCTGCGGAACCAGATGTACCCAGAGGAACTAAGAGTTCTATTTCGCCATCGGTATTTCCCACCGCGAGATTATGGATTTGGAACTTACATAGGGCATTAGCCGTGAGCGATCGCTCTAATGCTTGAGCTAAACGAGGCTGTGGCTCCACCGCTAACACAAATCCATTAGCTCCGACCAACTTACTTGCCACGATCGCAAAGCTACCATGATTTGCACCTACATCTAGAAAAGTATCACCTTCAGATAGTAATTTCGCTAAAACTCGCGTATCCGTATCTTGACTGGCGAGTTCATTAACTACTTGAAAAAGACGCATATCAATGGGGTCTAAAAATACTTTGTAACCCGCTAGTTGCAGTTCTAAAAACTGGTCGGGCGCAAGTTTGTAGAAAATACTTGATAGGAATCTAAATAATTCTCGACCACCACGAAGATAGTTTTGACCTGTGATTTGAAAATATGCTTTGCAATATAGGCTAAAGATTTTGTATAGAAAGGGTAATTGCTGATTTAGATTGGGATTGAGAATCCATCCTAAAACTGAACGATCATATAGCCAAGCATCAGGTTGATCTAAATTTGAGGAACGATGAGAACCTGTAGTCATATAAATTTATCGATAGTTAAGTTTTTTGATGAAGTGCCTATAGCTCTTTTCGGTGTGGAAAAAACTTTACGGCTCTAGGCTGGGACATGCTATATGAGTTTAACTTGAGTTCAAACCAAAAAAATATTTGACGATAAATTTAGTTTTAAGCTATTATAGAGAGTTCGGAATTCTAAAACTGTAAAACCATGCCGCTACCGATTGTTGCCGTTGTCGGTCGCCCCAATGTGGGCAAGTCTACACTCGTAAACCGCCTATCAGGTGAACAATATGCGATCGTCTACGATCAACCAGGTGTAACCCGCGATCGCGTTTATCGCGAATGTTTTTGGGGAGCCCATGAATTTCAAGTCGTTGATACGGGGGGATTAGTATTTGACGATGAGACCGAATTTTTGCCGATGATCCGTGAGCAAGCGGAAATTGCTATCCGTGAATCGGCAGCAGTAATTTTTGTGGTAGATGGACAAGCAGGAATTACCGATGCTGATGAGCAATTGGGAGGATGGTTACGACGACAAAATATTCCCGTGCTATTGGCGGTAAACAAATGCGAAGGATCTAAGTATGGACTTTCGTTAGCAGCAGAATTTTGGAATTTAGGACTAGGCGAGCCAATCCCCTTATCTGGCATTCATGGCAATGGTACGGGTGAATTGCTTGATGAATTAATCAAGCATTTACCACCTCCCGATGAAGTCACAAAAGAAAGCGATGAGATCAAGGTTGCGATTATCGGTCGTCCTAATGTTGGTAAATCGAGTTTGCTGAATGCCTTTCTGGGTGAAAATCGCAGCATCGTTAGTCCAATTTCGGGGACAACTCGCGATGCGATCGATATGTCGGTTGAGCGAGATGGCAAGAAATATCGCCTGATCGATACCGCAGGTGTGCGCCGTAAAAAACATATCGAGTATGGCATCGAGTTTTTTAGCATTAACCGTGCTTTTAAAGCGATCGGGCGTTCTGATGTTGTTTTATTAGTCATTGATGCCCTTGATGGTGTTACTGATCAAGATCAAAAGCTTGCAGGCAGAATTAACGATGAAGGCAAAGCTTGCGTAATTGTTGTCAATAAATGGGATGCGATCGAAAAAGATTCTTACACCATTTATGACTACACTGCCGAAGTTAAAAGCCGCTTAATGTTTGTGGAATATGCGCCCATCATCTTTGTTAGTGCCTTAACTGGTCAGCGTGTAACTCAAATTCTCGATCGCGTGGATATTGCCGCCGAGCAACATAAACGCCGCGTCCCCACTGCGGTACTAAATGAAGCGCTCACGGAAGCAGTTACATGGCACGCACCACCGACCAGTCGTGGTGGTAAACAGGGCAAGGTTTATTACTGCACTCAAATTTCTGATAGCCCTCCCACGATCATCCTGTTCGTAAATGATCCCCATCGCTTTAACGATAACTACAAGCGTTATATCGAAAATCAATTCCGTAAGAGTCTTGGCTTTGAAGGTACTCCAGTAAGGTTTATCTTCCGAGGCAAAAAGGATCGCGAAGTTGAAAAATCGAAAAATTCAGCTTTGAGATAAGTAAAGGGGAGATTTACTCCCCTTTACTTATCTAAGTACTATGACGGTTGCTACGATTATTGCTGTTAACATTCAATGGGATTAGTAGGATAGAGAACTTAGGCAACAGCGATCGCTTGCTACAAACACTATGACAGCCTTAGAAGAAACCAAATTTGAAACCTATACCCTTGGGGCTGCAACTTTTGATTTGAGTGGACTTCCCAAAGAGTATTACACCCTTGTTGATGGCAGTAAGAGCATTATCTGGGTGCAACCAATTTTTCAAGCTTTAGGACTGAAATCATTATTAGCAGCTTCTTTGCCCGTAGAAAATTTTACCCATGCGGTAATTCATGGTAATGACTATACGGCTGTAGTTATTAAGCAACATGGTAATTACCTTGCCCTACTGATCGAACCCCATAGCGAAATCATTGATGATCAGTTTTTAACTTGGGCGCAATCCTTTGACGCGACATCTCTCAGGAATAATCCGAAATTCCAAGTAATTTAATCAAAACAGAGGGACGCAAAGCGTCCCTCTGTTTTTTTATTAAGGATAGTTTGCAGCGCAGACCATCCTTACCCATATATGGCAATACTCGATTTTTTTGTAGTAAATCGCGATCGCTCAAAATTTTATGCAAGACTTTAAAGCAAGACTTTACGCGAAACTTTAATAAATACTTAACAAGCCCATTTTTATGAAACGTATTACTCTGCTTGGCTCTACTGGCTCAATCGGTACACAGACCCTCGATATCGTTGCGGAATATCCTGAAAAATTTCAAGTCGTAGGCATGACCGCAGGGGGAAATATTGAGCTTTTTGCCCAGCAGATTCGTAAGTTTCAGCCCGAAATTGTGGCGATCGCTAGTGAAACAAAACTTGCTGAACTCAAAGAGGCGATCGCTGATCTAGCCGTCAAGCCGATCATGCTCGCAGGAGCCGAAGGCGTAGAAACTGTTGCTGCCTATGGTGATTCGGAAGCAGTGGTTACAGGAATTGTCGGCTGTGCGGGACTATTGCCCACCATTGCCGCTATCAAAGCAGGAAAAAATATTGCCCTAGCCAATAAAGAAACCCTAATCGCTGGTGGTGAAGTAGTCGTGCCATTGGTGAAAAAGCATGGCGTGAAATTATTACCAGCCGATTCGGAACATTCTGCCATTTTCCAATGTTTGCAAGGAGTTCCCGAAGGTGGACTACGGCGGATTATTCTCACAGCTTCGGGTGGTGCTTTTCGCGATCGCCCCACGGAGGAACTCGCATCCGTCACCGTTGCCGATGCCTTAAAACATCCCAATTGGGCGATGGGTAAAAAGATTACAATCGATTCCGCAACCTTGATGAATAAAGGTTTAGAAGTAATCGAAGCCCATTATCTCTTTGGTGTGGAGTACGACAAAATCGAAATTGTGATTCATCCCCAAAGCATTATCCATTCACTCATTGAATTAGAAGATACTTCCGTATTAGCACAACTGGGCATTCCCGATATGCGTTTGCCTCTGCTCTATTCCCTCTCCTATCCTGATCGCATTCCCACGCAATGGGAACGCCTCGATCTCGTCAAGTGTGGCACGCTCACCTTCCGCGCCCCCGATCATCAGAAATATCCCTGTATGGAGCTCGCCTATGCCGCAGGTCGCGCAGGCGGCACTATGCCTGCGGTGTTGAATGCTGCCAATGAGCAAGTGGTTGAGCTATTCCTCCAAGAGCGTGTGCGGTATGTGCAGATTGCCGACTTGATTAAGCACGTATGCGATCGGCACAATCTCATCTCAAAGCCAGAACTTGAGGATATTCTCGAAGCCGACAAATGGGCAAGAAATGAAGTGATTAATCAAGTTATGGCTCTTGCATAAATAAAAAAGAGACTCGCTAAGCGAGTCTCTTTTTTATTTGGTGATTATTTGGCGATCTCTGGAGGCATGACCACTTTTGTTGCTAAGCCCAAAGCTCTGAGTACTTGAATCGCCCACCAAGTCACATCAACTTCCCACCAACGCCAGCCAGCTTTTGCCACATGGGGATAGGCATGGTGATTATTGTGCCAACCTTCGCCATAGGTCACGATCGCTGCCCACCAAAGATTGCGCGAATTATCATTAGTCTCAAAGGTGCGATAACCCCACATATGGGTAACAGAATTAATAAACCAAGTGCTATGCCATAAAAATACTGAACGTACACACATTCCCCAAATGACGTAAGACCAACCGCCCAGCAAATATAAACCAACACCTACAGGAACTTGCAGTAAGAGAAAGTTCTTATCTAACCACAGATAGAAGGGGTCACGCGCCAAATCAGGAGCATATCTGAAATACTTATCCGCATCGAAAAAGTCTGATTTAGGGTAAAGAATCCACAACATGTGACTCCACCAAAAACCTTTACGTGCCGAGTAAGGATCTTTCTCCTCATCTTCAGTATGGGCATGATGTAAGCGGTGTCCTGCAATCCAAAAAATTGGGCCGCCTTGCAAAGCTGCTGCACCAATCAAAGCGATCGCATATTCTAACCATTTCGGAACTTGGAAACTGCGATGACTGAGTAAGCGATGATAGCCCAAGCAAATACCAATGCTTCCTAAAAACCAATGCAATAGGATTGTGATTCCTAAAGCTGACCATGAAAAGAACCAAGGTGCTAAAAGGGCTAGAGCATGAACAATAGTAAAGAAACCCACCGATACCCAACTCAGTTTTAGTTGTTCAGGTTGAGGATTAGGAATGATATCTGAAAATAGTCTCGTCATATTTTAAGCGTCTATATCTAAATGGCATTGCCAAAGGTTTTGAGAAGAAGAGAAGAATTGCTAATTCCCTATCTAAAAATTTGGATAAGTTTGTAATCAAAAATTGCAAGCACAACCCTTTGCCATCAGGCTAATGAGGCTCTTGAGGATAAAAAATTTCCCACCAAAGTTATCTAGCTTCGATTGCTCTCAGCTAACGTTGGCTGAGCGAAGTCAAAGCCACAGGTACTTTAATTCCAAGGAAGAATATCCAGCACAAAGTGCCGCCTATCCCATGCAAAACTTGCGTTAGCAAATAGTGGCTATTGAATAACGAATTTATTTAATGAGCTTTAAAGACAAAGTTAGCCACTGAGCGATCGCCTATGAAACCTTAACCCGCAGAAGCTCAGTGGTTGTGAAGTAAAAAACAAAACCGCCAATCAATTCACCGCTAAAACCTGTTCTTCATCCTTAGCAAGCCCTTGCCAAGAACTGCAAGCTTTCTGAAATTCATGCCGAGGAGCATCTGATACAGCGCAAGATTCTTTTGGACTAGCACAATCTTTGCACTCAATATTTTGATGACAGTGATGAATGAGGGGATTAAGTTCATCCAGTAAGATTTGTAGGTGCTGAATGGTTTCCTCGAGCGCTTTTGCTTTTTTGAGTAGACAATCATGTACCGTCTGACAAGTCGGTGATTTGCTATCTTTAGCAGCTAAGATTTCTCTGATGTCATCCAAGCTCAATCCCATCGCTTTGGTATGGGTAATGAAGGATAAACGATCTACATCTTCTTGGCTAAACAAGCGATAGCCAGATTCAGTCCTATGGGGAGGAGGAATTAGCCCAATCCGTTCATAGAAATAAAGTGTTTGAGGATTAAGACCTAATTTGCGAGAGACTTCACCAACTTGCAGCATTGTCATCCTTGTTTTCACATCCAACAATTACAAGCTTAGACCTTATACTATGGTATAAGGTCAAGAGTTTTAGTCAAGTTTCTGGATTGTAAAGAACTTTCTGTAAAAGATTTACAGCCTGTTGAGGCTTTGAGGAGTACAGAAATATTTTTGAAAGCGGCGCGAAGTGCCGCTTTCAAAAATATTTTTGGGATTTAAGTAAGCGCAAAGCGCTGTACCCATATCGAAGATCGCTCGGGTATTTACCCTCTTAGTTCAAATGAAATTGTCAATAAAAAAATCAGGAGTCGCTAAGCGACTCCTGATTTTTATCCGTTCTTTATAGAACGGGTCCGACGGGGCTCGAACCCGCAACTTCCGCCGTGACAGGGCGGTGCTCTAACCAATTGAACTACGAACCCATACTTTCGCTTAAAATAGTAACTACTAGAGTTACGTCCAAGATGCGCTTGTTACTTGCTTTTTGAGCTCGTTGATGGCGTTTCTTTATTCAAGCGGTCTTTATTATGTATATTTCAAAAGCGTTTGTCAATACTTTTGAGTATATTTTTTAATTTTTTTGATTTAAAAGTCTGTAGTACTTTCTGCATAAAGGTTTTGGCGATGTGAAACAAAGATGGGATCACCTATGCCTTGATTGGGTTAGTACCTCATCGGCACTGATTACCAGAAAATATCGCAAAAAGACTGAAAAAGTCATTGCAATTTCCCCAGTCCATGATATTCTGTCAGCCATTATTTGCCAGCTATATTCTGTCCATTAGGATTTAATTGGTTTAGAGGATTTACATGAATTGCTTTCAGAGCGCAAAAATCAAGGGTGCGGGAACAGCGATCGCGACAACGCTTTTGACGCAGATATTAAGTATTGCTGTACCCACAACATGGCAATCCATACCATCAGCGCTCGCTTTACCAGGACAAAAGCCCGATCAAGTCATTGATTGGATTAGAACTAACCCAGCCTTACGTCCAGAGTCAGGTGAGCGTCTACTCGTGCGTAAAAGTGACACCCCATCAAGACGATTTCAGTTTCAAGCCAGTGTGGTGTTACCAGGGATTGCTGCAATTAAGGCGAGTGACGCAAATTTGATTAGAAGTGAGCAGATTCACTTTTTTGACATTATCAATGGTGTCACGCGATCGCGTTTAGAAGAGTCTCTACGCTCGATCTATGGTCCCGAAATTATGCGCGACTATGCCACTGCAAAACGGGTTTATGCCTATCCTACGGCTGCTATGGTGCTGCGATCGCGCGGCAAGAATGCTTCACCAATTCTGTGGGCTTTACAGGGGGAAGTTCGACAAGGTAAAAAGTATGGCTATTGGATAGAGTTGTTACAGAATGGCAAGGGTAGCGCCAATTCTGGACAAATCACTGTATTTGAATTAGAGAGTTTGCCAAAACTAGAAGAAGAACTAAGCAAACGGAATAACCCATGAAAAAAGCCTCGCATTGCGAGGCTTTTTAAAACCCAAAATAAAAGAGGTGATCCTAAGCGCCGCTTCTTTTATTTATAGAAACCAACCATAGCTATGTAAACCTTTCCCGAGAAGGTTTACACCGAGATAGCAAGTCCAAACTACTAATAAGCCGACACTCGCTAAAATGGCAGGCTTGCGTCCTTGCCAGCCCTTAGTAATGCGTGTATGTAAATAGGCAGCAAATACCAACCATGTAATCAAAGACCAAGTTTCCTTAGGGTCCCAACTCCAATAGGAACCCCATGCCTCATTTGCCCATACCCCACCAGCAATAATACCAATAGTCAACAATGGAAAGCCTAATCCGATCACTCGATAGCTGAGATTATCTAAGGTTTCCCCTAAGGTGAGGCGACGCAGGGATAGGGGTTTCGTTTGGGTTGCATTCTCCGATACCAGCGTAGCTGTATTTGCGGATGAGAGATTTGTTGAATTTAAAACATTACCCATTCCTTCAACGGCAAAAGCAGCAAAGGTTTCGGGATTAGACTGCTTGGCTTCGGTAACGCTACGCAGATTTGTGCCGAAGGAACTACCTTGTAAAACCACATCTTGGCCACGAGTCACGATTAAAAAGGCGATCGCTAAAATGCTACCCGTCATCAAGGCAGCATAGCTTAGCAACATTACCGTAACGTGCATCATTAACCAATTGGACTTTAAAGCAGGGACAAGCGGCTCCGAGACCTGCATCCCTGTGGGTAAAGCCAAAGCGGCAAAAGCAGTAATCCCCATTGCCATTGGTGAAGTAAATGCCCCGATCAAACGCTTGGCAGTATCGTTCGCACTCTTATTACCAATGCGGTCAACAACAATATGCATGGTAGTAATGCCCCATGCCAAGAAAAATAGCGATTCATAAAGATTGCTTAGTGGGAAATAGCCTGCATCAATCCAGCGCGCTCCCAGTAATGCAGCAATACAGAGATTAGCGATCGCCATGCCTGCATTACCTAGTGATCGTAAATAGGGAAATGTGGGAAATGCGACATGTACCCAGAAAATGAGCATAGTCGCAAAGAGGATAGCAAATGAAGTGTTATCCAGTAAGTTCTGAAGCGCGACGAGTTGCATTCAGGCAATTCTCCAGCAGTTTTTAGAAAGTTTTATGATTTGATGTTTAAAAGTGCATTTTCTATGCGTTTTTATTGTAAGCGATGTTGATAAGCCTTACCATTTATCGGATCATGCCTAGATTTGCCCATGCCCTTAAATTACCGCGCATTACCTGCTACTTTACCTAATCCCAATGCCCAAGGTGCGATCGTTGCCCTGCATGGATGGGGTGCAAACTGTGATGATTTGATCTCCCTTGCGCCACTAGTTGGAATTCCAAATTATCAATGGATTTGTCCTGAAGCTCCATTTAACCACCCGATGCCTAATGGCAAAATGTGGTATGACCTCCAAAGTCTTGACACTGAGGGATTAGCCAAAAGCTGTGAATTGCTCAGTCAATTTCTGGAAAATTTACCAAGTCTCACGGGTATCCCTCTAGAAAGAACATTTCTGCTAGGTTTCTCACAGGGTGGAGCAATGACCTTAGATGTCGGTCTCGTATTTCCCTTTGCAGGATTAATAGCTCTGAGTGGTTATTTACACATTGCTGAGGAAGAATTGCAGGATCTAGCAAATGAAGCATTTCCACCAATTTTAATTGCCCATGGCACACAAGACCCTGTTGTTCCCATTGGGGCTGCCCGTAGCGCTAGACAATTGCTTGAGAATTTAGGGGCAACCGTGGAATATGAGGAGTATGAAATGCTCCATGAAATTCGTCCTGAAACCTGCGATCGCATTCGCGAGTTTATACTGGCTCATCAAGTGTCTCAATAGTTAAGAATAGGTGACGCTTCGCGCCGCCCATTCTTAACACAATAAATCCTTTCATTTGTCACTTTTTGTTTTTATTTGTTTTAACGACTAGTCAATTTTTGATATGACAGTGTATTGTTAAGATCGAAATAATCACTTATATAAACTATATTTAGGAGATATTGTATGCCTCTTTCAGATGCTCAACTTTTCTCAGCTTTAGTACTTGCACTAGTTCCCGCAGTATTAGCTACTTTGTTAGGTTCTGCTCTTGCAAATTCCTAGTCCTCATTACTATATTTTTTACAACCTAGAGGTTGCGAATGGTTGCCAAGCGAAACCTATCTCCGCGAGTTTCTCCAACAGTAGCAAAACAAACCCTACGCCGATCGCAGGATCAGAACGGGCGAAATGATGTCGTGAGCATTGGGGCACGCAGTAAGCATTCCGCCTCTAGCGAAAAATTTCCTATGTCGATGGCGGTGAATCCTGAGTTAAGTGCTGCTAATAGCTATAGTGAAGCAGTTGCTCATTCCATTCAGCGTAAGAGAGAGCAATATTGCCGAACTAAAGCAACTGAATCAATTATTGTCATTGCAGTAAATGTGGCTTTGTCCCTTGCAGCGATCGCAGCCATAACGAAGTTATTACCTTATCAGTCATCCCAAAAAGATCGTCTCGACGAAATTACAACAGAGGTAAATTCTGCCGAGCAACGGGTTAATACTTTGCGTGAGCAACTACCGCAAACCTTAAATTCTGGCAAGTCTAGAGAAATATTATTGCGAAAGCAAGGTTTGATTAAGAGTAATCAAATGACTATTAAGTTACTCGACCCCACCGAAATCGCTTCACCCAATAACGATGCAGTCATGCCGACAACCACCACTGCCCAAAGAAATAAACAATAAAAAAGCAATAAAAAAGAGAACGCAAAGCGTTCTCTTTTTTATTGCTCTAGCTCGATAAGGCGAATGGCTAATAAAATTTCAGCCAGCATTCTTTGCCAAGCGTAATACCAACCTGCCCAACCATCCAAAATCCCACCTTTCAGGATTAAGCAATAAAACAAAATCACAATTGGGGCAATTACCTTTTGTTTGCGAAGGCGATCGCCAAAACTTAACTCCTTTACTGGTGTCGTCATTAATTTATGGGCTTCAAGCAATAAATAGCGATCTTGGGATTGCAACCACCGACTTAAGGATTTGCGATCATCATGATAGATATAGCCAGCTAAATATCCATAATCTCCTGCAACCTTAACCCGATGTGCATGACCATCTTCAATATAATGAGCCTTATCTTTGCGGTATAGAACTTTACGACGTGGCAATAGAGTTCCGCGTAGAGGTTTCCCGAATACACAATATTTAAAGTTAGCAAAATAGGAATCTTTGGGTAAAGACTCTGGCAAAGAATGGAGTTCAGCAATCAATTCTTTGCTCAAAGTATAGTCAGCATCTAAGGAGAGCACCCATTCCGTTGTAATTTTCTCTAGCCCATAATTACATTGTCCTGCAAAATGATCGAAAGTGCGTTGATAGATTTCTACTTGTGGGTAACTCGCTAAAATTTCTAGAGTTTGATCATCACTAAAACTATCAATGACAACTATTCTTTTTGCCCAAGTTAAGCACTGATGTTACGTGGAAGGAAGAAGGAGTAAAGTAAAGATAGGGTCAGAAATGGGT
>VFQS010000167.1_pt1 | contig 87387 bp, 83 predicted proteins | sample 3512361 | NCBI WGS metagenome assembly VFQS01 (sample SAMN10412375, study PRJNA504923) | tailings metagenome | isolation source: Relicate 1 Philex TSF3 active mining | place: Philippines | reverse complement strand
CGTACATGGGCACATCGACATGCGGCACGATGGCGGCGTCGCCCTGGCCAATGCCGGAGGTTTCGACCACGATCACATCAAAACCGGCCACCTTGCAGGCCGCCACCACATCGGGCAGGGCGGCTGAAATTTCAGAGCCAAAGTCACGCGTGGCCAGCGAGCGCATGAACACGCGGGGGCCTTGTGACCAGGGCGAGATGGCGTTCATGCGGATGCGGTCACCCAGCAGCGCACCACCGCTCTTGCGGCGCGAAGGGTCGATGGAGATCACGGCCACGCGCAGCGCGTCGTTCTGGTCCAGACGCAGACGGCGGATCAACTCGTCTGTGAGCGAGGACTTGCCCGCACCGCCGGTGCCGGTGATGCCCAACACGGGCACTTTCTTTTGTGCGGCCTGTTCGCGCACGGCTTTCACCACACCCGCATCAGCCTTGTCGTTTTCCAAAGCAGTGATCAGCTGCGCCAGGGCACGCCAGTTCATTTCGCCGTGGCCCTGAATGGCGTCCACGGTTTTGGGGGCCAGCGGGCTCACGTCCTGGTCGCAGCGCATGACCATCTCGCCGATCATCCCGGCCAGGCCCATTTTTTGGCCGTCTTCGGGGCTGAAAATGCGCACGCCTTTCTCGGCCAGGGCGCGGATTTCGGCCGGCACGATCACGCCGCCGCCGCCGCCAAACACCTTGATGTGCTCGCCACCCCGGGCCTTGAGCAGGTCCACCATGTAGCTGAAGTATTCGTTGTGCCCGCCCTGGTAAGAGCTGATGGCGATGCCCTGCGCGTCTTCCTGCAGGGCGGCGGTCACCACTTCGTCGACCGAGCGGTTGTGGCCCAGGTGGATGACTTCGGCCCCCATGCTTTGCAGGATGCGGCGCATGATGTTGATGGCGGCGTCGTGGCCGTCAAACAGGCTGGCGGCGGTGACAAAACGCACCTTGTTTGTGGGGCGGTACTCGGCCAGGGCTTTGAATTCGGCGGACAGGTCGGTCATGGGGGTCTCCGTTGGCGGGCGATCTGGATGGCTTTGACGTTGACGTAAACGTCAACCAAAACCCGCATTTTAGCCGCTGCAGCCTGTCCTGTCACTGACGGTGGGGTCGGGCCGTGCGTAAATGCAAAAAGCTATGATTCAGACCCGATTCCCCATTCCTGCTTCCCAGCCCACAGGAGCCTCGACATGAGCACACAACCCACCCCTGCCCCCAACGTACAAGCTGCCAACGGGTATGCCGGCGACATTTCGCCGGAGTTGGCCTGGGCCTGGGTCCAGTCGGGCGAGGCGGTGATGGTCGATGTGCGCACCGACGCCGAGCGCGCCTGGGTGGGCTTTGTGCCCGGAGCCCATGCCCTGGCCTGGAAGCAGTGGCCCGGCATGGCGATGAACCCCGGTTTTGACGAGGGTGTGCAGGCATTGGGGGCGGGTGGCAAAAAGCTGGTGTTGTTGTGCCGCAGCGGTGTGCGATCGATCGCCGCCGCCCAGCGCGCCACCGAACTGGGCCTGCAGGCCTACAACATCCTCGAAGGCTTTGAGGGCGACCCCGACGAGCAGGCGCACCGGGGCCAAAAGGGCGGCTGGCGGTTTCGCGGCCTGCCTTGGCAGCAAAGCTGAAGACGGGCCCCTGTACCCTGCGTGACTTCGTCCCCCAGTTGGCGGGCGATAGACTGAAGCCATGAATTCTTCTGTTCAAAAGCTGCTCGAGCGCATCGAGGCCAAGCGGGACGAGGTCACGGCCCTCACGCAAGAGTTGGTGCGCATCCCCACCATCAACCCGCCGGGTGACGCTTACGAGGCGTGTGCCCATTTCATCGGCGAACGTCTGGCCAAAAAAGGCTTTGCGGTCGAGTACGTGCGGGCCATTGGCGCACCCGGTGACAGCGACAGCCACCCGCGCACCAACGTGGTGGCGCGTTGGCAAGGGCAGGCCCCGGGCGAGTGCGTGCACTTCAACAGCCACATCGATGTGGTTGAAGCGGGTTCGGGCTGGACTTACGAGCCTTTCGGTGGCCAGGTGGCCCATGGGCGTGTGTACGGCCGGGGCACCTGTGACATGAAGGGCGGCCTGGCGTCCAGCATCATCGCCTGCGAAGCCCTGATCGAGTCGGGCTTGCCGATTCCGGGCGCTCTGGAAATCAGCGGCACGGTGGACGAAGAGTCTGGCGGTTTTGCGGGTGTGGGCTATCTGGCCGAGCGCGGTTACTTCAGCAAACCCCGTGTGCACCATGTGATCATTCCCGAGCCTTTGGGTGTGGACCGCATTTGCCTGGGCCACCGGGGCGTGTGGTGGGGCGAGGTCGAAACCCGGGGGCGCATCGCGCACGGCTCCATGCCGTTTTTGGGCGACAGCGCCATCAACCACATGAGCGCCTTCATCCATTTGCTGGAGACGCAGCTGCAGCCGCGCCTGCAAGGCCGTAAAACGGCCGAGCCCGTGGAGCCACCGGGCGCACGTGTGAGCACGCTCAACATCAACAGCATCCACGGCGGCCAGGTGGAGCAGGTTTATGCCAACGACGAGCGCGGCTGGCCCACGGCGCAAACGCCTGCGCCGGTGGTGGCGCACAGCTGCCGCACGGTGCTCGACCGCCGCTTCATTGCCGAAGAAAACCTCGAAGCCGTGAAGCAGGAAATCATCGACATGCTTGATGAACTCAAGCGCACCCGGCCGGGTTTTGACTACGGCATCCGCGACATCATGAGTTTTGTGCCCACCGCCACGCCCAAAGATGCGCCCGTGGTGGACGCCACGGCGCGGGCCATTGCCCGGGTGCTGGGGCGAGCCCCGAGCTACATCGCCAGCCCTGGCACCTACGACCAAAAGCACATCGTGCGCACGGGCAAGTTGCAAGACTGCATCGCTTATGGCCCGGGCATTCTGGATTTGGCGCACCAGCCCGATGAGTACGTGGGCATCCAGGAGCTGGTCGATTCCGCCAAGATCATGGCGCTGGCGTCTCTGGACCTCACGGGCTGGACGCGCATGGCAGCTTGATTTTCAAACGCCCGGCGGCTTCTGGCTGATCATGTCCAGATTCGCCATCTCGTAGGCGTGTGCCAATTTCAAGAGCGCCAGATCCCCTTGCGGCTTGCCGATCAAAGCCAGACCCATAGGCAAGCCGTTCTCGCCAAAACCGGCAGGCACGCTGATCGAGGGCAGGCCTGCAAAGGTGGCGTAAATCACCACCTCCATCCAGCGGTGGTAGGTGTCCATGCTGCGACCTGCCACGCTCTGCGGCCAGCGCGCATGCACATCAAACGGCCAGACCTGCGCCACCGGAATGGCCAGCACATCGAACTTTTCAAACAAAGCCAGCATGCTTTGGTAAAAACGTGTCCGGCTGGCGCTGGCGGACATCAGCTGGGCGCCCGTCAAGGTGAGGGACTGGTCATGCTCCCACAGTGCCTCGGGTTTGATGTGTGCACGGTTGGCCGGGTTGACCAGGAAAGGCGCCACACGCGGCCCCACCAAGGCCTGACGCCAGACCAGCCAGGCTTGCCAGATCTGCTCAGGTGGCGTGCCCAGTCGGGCTTCATCCACGCGGCAGCCCATGCCGGAAAAACCTTTCAGCGCCGATTCGCACAGCGCCACAATGCCTTCTTCCATGGGCAGGTAGCCCTGCAAATCGCCCAGCCAGCCGATGCGTTGGCCTTGCGGGTCGCTGTCCAGCGCGCCTGCGAACAGGGCTGGGTCATCGCTCAGGCTCAAGGGGCAGGATGGGGCCGAACCGGCTTGCGTGGACAGCAACATGGCCACATCGCGCACATGGCGACCCATGGGGCCTTCGGTGCCCAATTGGGCAATGAACACGTCCTGCGCAGGCCACATGGGCACGCGGCCTTGAGAGGGGCGCATGCCAAACACATGGTTCCAGCCCGCCGGATTGCGCAGGCTGCCCATGAAGTCCGAGCCATCGGCCACGCTCAGCATGCGCTGGGCCAGCGCCACGCCCGCGCCGCCGCTGCTGCCGCCTGCCGACTTGCTCGGGTCCCAGGCGTTGCGTGTGGCACCAAACACTTCGTTGAAGGTGTGCGAGCCCAAACCCAACTCAGGTGTGTTGGTCTTCCCGATGACGATGGCGCCTGCCGCTTTCATGCGCTGCGCCATCAGGCCGTCTTCGCTGGCCACAAAGTCTTTCATCAAGGGGCTGCCCAAGGTGGTGCGCAGACCTTGCACATTGGCCAAATCCTTGATGGCTTGCGGTATGCCGTGCAGCCAGCCCATCGACTCTCCACGGGCCAGTTGCGCATCGCGCGCATCGGCTTGAGCCAGCAGGGCGTCACTGTCCACACGGCTCACGATGGCGTTGCTTTGTGGGTTGAGGCGGTCGACCTGCGACAGGGTCGCTTGCATCACCTCACGGCAAGAAACTTGTCTGCTGTGTACCGCACGGGACAAGTCAAGTGCACCCCACTGGGTAATGTCCTGATAAGAAATGGTCATGTTTCGTTTTATAGTGTTTCGGACCGTTGTTCAATGTCCCTGTCTTGACTGGAGTAACCCATGAAACGTCGTTCCCTTTTTGCAGTGGCCACATTGGCGGCCGCCTTGTTGACCCCTTTCGTGGCCCAAGCCCAGGGCAAGACCCTGCGCGTGGTGCCGCATTCCAACGTGACCATCCTCGACCCCATCTGGTCCACCGCCTTTGTCACGCGCAACCACGGCTACATGATCTACGACACCTTGTTCGGCACCGATCTGGCCGGCAAGCCCAAGCCCCAGATGGTGGACAAGTGGAACGTCAGCAAGGACAACCTGACCTGGACTTTCACGCTGCGTGACGGCCTGGAGTTCCACGACGGCAAGGCGGTGACCAGCGAAGACGTGGTCGCTTCCATCAAGCGCTGGACCAGCCGCGACAGCTTTGGCGGTGTGCTGGCCAAGAGCGTCGACAGCTACGCCACGCCCGACGCCAAGACCTTTGTCATCAAGCTCAAGCAGCCTTTTGGCGTGATGCTCGAAGCGCTGGGCAAGCCCTCGTCCAATGTGCTCTTCATCATGCCCGCGCGCATTGCCGCCACGCCCGGCAGCGAGCAAATCAAGGAGCACATCGGCTCGGGCCCCTACAAGTTTGTGCCTGCTGAATACAAGCCCGGCGAGCGCCTGGTCTATGTCAAAAATGACAAATACAAGCCCCGCAGCGAAGCGCCTGATGGCACGACCGGCGGCAAGCAGGTGCATGTGGACCGCGTGGAGTGGGTCATCATCCGCGACCCACAAACCCAGTTCAATGCCTTGGTGGCGGGTGAGGTCGACATCGTCGAGCAGCCCACTTTTGAGCAATACGCCTCCCTGAAGGCCCAAAAAGACATCCAGATCGTGGACGCCCAGCCCGCAGGCCTGCAGTTCATCCTGCGTTTCAACCACCTGCATGCGCCCTTCAACAACGTGAAGATCCGCCAGGCCGCCATGGTGGCACTGGGCCAGGAAGCGCACCTCAAAACACAGGTGGGTGCGCCTGGCATGTTCACTTTCTGCAAGAGCATGTACCCCTGCGGCACACCGTTTGCCAGCGACAAGACCGGCATCTACACCGGCATGGCCGATCCCAAGAAAGCGGCTCAAATGCTCAAGGATGCCGGCTACGACGGCACGCCCGTGGTGCTGATGCGTCCGACTGATCTGGCCGCCATTGCCAAGCTGCCCCTGGTGGCCAAGCAACAACTTGAAGCTGCGGGCTTCAAGGTCGACATGCAGCAAATGGACTGGGCCACCCTGGTGGCACGCCGCGCCAAGAAAGACGCACCCGCACAGGGCGGCTGGAACGCGTTCATGACCGCCTGGACGGCGGGCGACATCCTGAACCCGCTGACCATGGCCATGATGAACGCCGCGGGTGACAAGGGCTGGTTCGGCTGGCAAGACGACAAGCAGATCGAAGACCTGAAGGTCAAGTTCGCCCAGTCGACCACCGACGCACAAAAGAAAGCGATCGCCGAGCAGATCCAGTTGCGCGCCATGGAAACCGCCACCCACGTGCCGCTGGGCCAGTACTTCAACCCTGCTGCCCTGCGCAAGAACATCTCGGGCTTGGTGCCCGGTGGTGCGCAGGTGTACTGGAACATCAAGAAGAACTGACCGTCTTCTCGCACTCCGGAACAGCTGAAGTTTTATGCTGAAATTCCTGCTGCAGCGCCTGCTGGCGCTGATCCCCGTGTTGTTCACGGTGGCGGTCATCGTGTTCCTGATCCTTCGGCTCACGCCGGGGGACCCGGCCGCTGTGATCGCGGGCAACAACGCCACCAACGAAGACATTGACCGCATTCGCGAACAGCTGGGCCTGACCAAGCCACTGTTCGCGCAATTCGGCATCTGGTTGATGGGGGTGCTGCAGGGTGACTTGGGTTACTCCTTTTACCTGGGCAAACCGGTGACCGAGCTGATTGCCCAGCGCATCGAGCCCACGCTGTCCCTGGCGGCAGGCACCATGGTGCTGGCCGTCCTGGTGGCAGTGCCTCTGGGCACGCTGGCCGCCTGGCGCATGGGCGGTTGGCTGGACCGTTTGTTGTCGGGCTTTGCGGTGGCCGGGTTTTCGGTGCCGGTGTTCGTGATCGGTTACGTGCTGATCTACATCTTTGCCATCCAGTTGCAGTGGCTGCCCGTGCAGGGCTACCGCCGTTTGTTTGGCGAGTTTTCGCAAGGTGTGGGCGCCTGGGCTTACCAGCTGGTGCTGCCTTGGCTGTCGCTGGCCACCATTTATGTGGCGCTCATCGCACGGGTCACCCGCGCCAGCGTGTCCGAGGCGCTGACCGAGGACTACATCCGCACCGCCCGCGCCAAAGGCGTGACCGAGCAGGTGGTGTTGCTGCGCCATGCGCTGGCCAATGCCGCGGTGCCCATCGTCACGGTGATCGGCATCGGCATCGCCCTCTTGATCGGCGGCGTGGTGGTGACCGAGACGGTCTACGCCATCCCTGGTTTGGGCTCGCTCACGGTGGACGCGGTGCTCAACCGCGACTTTCCGGTCATCCAGGGTGTGGTGCTGTTTTTCAGCGTGCTGTATGTGTTGATCAACCTGTTGGTGGACCTGAGCTACCTGTGGCTGGACCCCCGGATTCGTTACTGATGAACACCCTCTTCCGAAAACTTCTGGCGCACACCACCGTCCGTTTGGGCTTGGGGGTGCTGGGCCTCTTGATCCTGATCGCCTTGACCGCCCCCTGGCTGGGCACGGTGGACCCGGCGGCCATGGACTCGGCCAACATCAACACCCAGGCTGGCGTGGTGGGGCAGTTTGGCTTGCTGGACGGCACCAGTGTGGCCCACACCTTCTGGATGGGCAGTGACAACTTTGGCCGCGACATCTACAGCCGTGTGCTCTATGGCACTCGCGTGTCCTTGCTGGTGGGCCTGTTCACCGCCGTGGTGGCGCTGCTGGTGGGTGGTGCTTTGGGCATGCTGGCGGGTTACTTCCGTGCGCTCGACATGGTGCTGATGCGCTTCATGGACGGCCTGATGGCCATCCCCGCCATCTTGCTGGCGATTGCGCTGGTGGCGGCACTCGGTGCGCAGCTGTGGACCGTGGTGGTGGCGATCGCCATCCCCGAGATCCCGCGCGTCACGCGCCTGGTGCGCTCGCTGGTGTTGACCTTGCGCGAGGAGCCTTTTGTGGAGGCCGCCAAGGCCCTGGCCACGCCCACGCCGGTCATTTTGTTGCGCCACATCCTGCCCAACGCGATGGCGCCGCTGATCGTGCAGGGCACCTTCATCGCGGCGAGTGCTGTGCTGACCGAAGCCATCTTGAGCTTCCTGGGCCTGGGCCTGCCGGCCGACGTCCCGACCTGGGGCAACATCATGGCCGAGGGGCGGGTGCAGTTCACCCAGTACCCGGGCAATGTGCTGTTCCCCGCGCTGTTTCTGGTGCCCACGGTGCTGGCGATCAACCTGCTGGGAGATGGCCTGCGCGATGTGCTGGACCCCAAATTTGCCAAACGGAGCGGTGCATGAGCACCCCCGTCCTGTCCATTCGTGGCCTCTCGGTCGCCTTGCCTGCCGGTGGCGACCGGGCCCATGCCATCACCGAGGTGTCGCTGGACATCCTGCCAGGCCAGACTCTGTGCGTGGTGGGCGAGTCCGGCTCGGGCAAGTCGGTCATGGCCACCACCGTGATGGGCTTGCTGCCCAAAGAGTTGCAGCCCGTGGCGGGCGACATCGTCCTGCAAGGCGAGTCCTTGCTGCAGGCGTCCAAACTGCGGCTGCGCCAATTGCGCGGCCAGACCATGGGCATGGTGTTCCAGGAGCCCATGACGGCCTTGAACCCGGTCATGAGCTGCGGTGACCAGGTCGACGAGTTGCTGTCCACCCACACCGACTGGCCCGCCGAGCAGCGCCGTGCTGAAATTTTGCGGGTGTTCGAGCGGGTCAAGCTGCCCGACCCGGCGCGCATGCTGCGCAGCTACCCGCACCAACTCAGCGGTGGGCAGCGTCAGCGCATCGTGATCGCGATGGCCGTGATCTTGAAACCTGCGCTTTTGATTTGTGACGAGCCGACCACCGCACTGGATGTGACCACGCAAAAAGAGATTTTGCGATTGATCGCCGACCTGCAGCGTGAGCAGGGCAGTGCGGTGCTGTTCATCACCCACGACATGGGCGTGGTGGCCGAAATCGCCGACCAGGTGCTGGTGATGAACCAGGGTCAGGCGGTGGAGAGCGGCGACTGCGAACAGGTGCTGCGCCGTCCCCGCGCCGACTACACGCGCCAGCTGCTGGCCGCCGTGCCGGGCATGACGCCGCCGCCCGCCAAGCCCGAGCCCCAAGGCCCTGCGCTGCTGTCGGGTCAGGGCGTGGGCAAGACCTACATCAGCCACGACTGGCTGGGCCGCAGCCGCCCCACGGCCGCCCTCATGGATGCGGCGGTGGCCGTGCGTGCCGGTGAGACGGTGGGCATCGTGGGCGAGTCGGGTTCGGGCAAGTCGACCTTTGCACGTTGCCTGATCCGCCTGATCGACCCCACCGAAGGCCAAATTTTGTGGGGTGCCGAAGACGTGGCCCGCATGCCCGAGGGCCAGTTGCGGCCACTGCGCCACCGTGTGCAGGTGGTCTTTCAGGACCCGAACCGCTCGCTGAACCCGCGCCGCACCGTGGGCCAGTCCATGGTCGAAGGCGCGATGAACTTTGGCCAGTCGCGTGAACAAGCCGAAGCCTTGGCGGTCGAATTGATGGCGCAGGTGCGTTTGCCGGTGGAGGCCCTGAAGCGCTACCCCAGCCAGTTCAGCGGCGGTCAGCGTCAACGCCTGGCGATTGCCCGTGCGCTGGCCTGCCGCCCGCAGGTGCTGGTGGCCGATGAGGCCGTGAGCGCGCTCGATGTGAGTGTGCAGGCCCAGATCCTGAACCTGCTGCGCGAGGCGCAGTCGCGCCTGGGTCTGGGGCTGTTGTTCATCACACACGACCTGCGCGTGGCCGCCCAGCTGTGCGACCGCGTGATCGTCATGCACCAAGGCCGCATCGTGGAGCAAGGCCGCACCACCGATCTGTACGCCAACCCGAAGCAAGACTACACACGGCGGCTTTTGGAGGCCGCTCCTGCGGCCTTGCCGCCGACCGAACACCCTGATTGACACGGCATGACCCGCATTCTGATCGCTGGCTACCAGCACGAAACCAACACCTTTGCCCCCAGCCTGGCCGATTGGGCCGCTTTTCAGACCGGTGAGGCCTTTCCGGCCTTTGTGCGCGGACAGGCCATGGTCGATGCCATGACTGGCGTGAACATCCCGGCGGGTGGGTTCATCGACGCGGCCCGGCGCGAAGGCTGGCAGATCGTGCCGTCGGCCTGGGCTGGGGCCACGCCCTCGTCCTATGTCACACGCGACGCTTTTGAGCGCATCTGCGGCGCCATCCTCGAAGATGTGCGGGCAGCCATGGTGCAAGGCCTCGATGGTGTTTACCTCGATTTGCACGGTGCTGCTGTGGCCGAAAACGCCGACGACAGCGAGGGCGAGTTGATCGCCCGCATCCGTGCCGTGGTGGGACCCCGCGTGCCCATTGTGGGCAGCCTGGACCTGCACGCCAACGTGACCGAACGCATGCTGCGCCTGGCCGACGGCCTGGTGGCTTACCGCACTTACCCGCACATCGACATGGCCGAGACGGGTGAGCGAGCCGCCATGCTGCTGCGCGAACACCTGCGCGCAGGCGCCAAGCGGCCCATGCAAGCGCGGCGTTTGCCCTTTTTGATTCCGCTCAACGCGCAAAGCACCTGGATGGCCCCGGCCAAAGACCTCTATGACGGAATGATCGCGCTGGAGGCGCAGACCGGCTGCATGCTCAGTTTTTGCATGGGCTTCCCCGCCTCTGACTTTGACGAGTGCGGCCCCGTGGTGTGGGGCCACGGCCCGCAAGCCGACGCGGTGGTGCAGCGCTTGTTTGCGCTTGTGGCCGAGCCGGGCCAATGGCGTCCCGATGTCTTGCCCGCCCGTGAAGCGGTGGCGCAAGCTTTGGCCACCGCCGAGGTCTCGGGCCCGCCCGTGGTCATGGCCGACACGCAAGACAACCCGGGCGCAGGCGGCGACAGCAACACCACGGGCATGTTGCACGCCTTGCTGCAGCAGGGGGCCGGTCAACGCTGGCCTGGGCAAGTGGCGCTGGGCATGCTGTACGACCCCTCTGCGGCGCGCCAGGCGCACGCCGCTGGCGTGGGGGCGGTGCTGGAGTTGGCCCTGGGCAAGGCCGTGCCCACCTTCACCGGTGCGCCCAGTGACCCGCCTGTGCAAGGGCGCTTTGTGGTGCGTGCATTGGGCGGGGACGCGTGCGAGCTCAAAGGCCCGATGATGACGGGCGCCAAGGTCCACATCGGTCCCTGTGCGTGTCTCGAAATCGATGGCGTACTGGTGGCGGTGGCCAGCGGCAAGATGCAGATGCTCGACCGCGAACTGTTCCGTGCTGTGGGCATTCAGCCCGAGCAAATGAAGCTGCTGGTGGTCAAAAGCTCCAACCATTTCCGCGCCGATTTCACGCCCATCGCCAGCCGGGTGCTGGTGGCCAAGGCGGCGGGCCCCATGGCCGCCGACCCGGGCGATTTGCCCTGGAAAAAGCTCAGCCCCCAAACCCGCACCAGACCCTGAAACTCGGCCTTGATGGGCTAGGTGTGACCTGACTCTCAACGATTGGAGACTTGCATGAGCACCACCGACCTGTCCCAATGCACCGCGCATGAATTGATGGCTTTGTACCGCAGTGGGCAGGCCAGTCCGGTGGAGGCCACGCAGGCGGTGCTCTCGCGCATGGACCGCCTCAACCCGCAGATCAATGCCTTTTGTCTGGTCGATGCCAAAAGCGCATTGGCCAGTGCCCGTGCCAGTGAAGCGCGCTGGCAAGCGCACCGCAGCACAGGCGCTCCGGTGGGTGAACTCGACGGGGTGCCCACCAGCATCAAAGACCTGATCCTCACGCAAGGCTGGCCCACGCTGCGCGGCAGCCGCACCATCGACCCCCAGCAGCCTTGGGAGGTGGACGCGCCGGCCACCGCACGCCTGCGTGAAGCAGGTGCGGTGTTGCTGGGCAAGACCACCACGCCCGAGTATGGTTGCAAGGGCGAAACCAACTCGCCCGCCACGGGCATCACCCGCAACCCCTGGAATTTGAACCACACACCCGGCGGCTCATCAGGCGGTGCGGCGGCGGCTGTGGCTGCGGGCCTGGGGCCTTTGGCGGTGGGCACCGACGGTGCGGGCAGCGTGCGCATTCCGGCCGCGTTTTGTGGCAACGTGGGTTTGAAACCCAGCTTTGGTCGCGTGCCGGCTTACCCGCTGTCGCCTTTTGGTTCGGTGGCGCATCTGGGTCCGCACACCCTGAGCGTGCGCGATGCCGCCATGATGATGAACGTGCTCAAAAAGCCCGACGCCCGAGACTGGACCTCGCTGCCACCCGAGGCGACCGACTACACCGTGGGGCTGGAAGACGGCATTCGCGGCCTGCGCATCGCGTATTCGCCGACGCTCGGTTACGCCAATAACGTCCACCCCGAGATTGCCGCGGCCGTGGATCAGGCCGTGAAAAAGCTCCAGGACCTGGGGGCTCACGTGGAACAGGTGGACCCCGGCTTTGACGATCCGCTTGAAATTACCACCGGCCTGTGGTTCCTGGGCGCCTACACCGTCTGGTCCGGCCTCACGGCAGCGCAGCAGGCCCTGGCCGACCCGGACTTCCGCGCCGAAGCGCAATTGGGCGCACAGCTCAATGCGCAGCAGATCCAGCAGTTGAACCAACGCCGGGGCGTGCTGGGCTCGCACATGCGCCAGTTCATGCAGCGCTACGACCTGCTGGTGACACCTTCGGTGTCAATTCCGGCTTTTGAGGCGCGGCCTGCGGGGACGGTCCCCATGGACCCGCACAGCATGTTGGGCTGGACGCCGTTCAGCTACCCCTTCAACCTGACCCAGCAACCGGCCATCACCGTGCCCTGTGGCGTGACCCGGGCGGGCCTGCCCATGGGCGTGCAGATCGTGGGGCCCATGTTTGGCGATGCACTGGTGCTGCGCGCCGCGCGGGCTTATGAATCGGTACAGCCCGTGGTGCGCCCGAAGCTCTGAAACCAAACCATTTTCTGCCCGCCGGATCACCCCGGTATTGCCCTAATTGCTGCGACCGATTCTTTTGGTTTAATAACCGGTTGGCCCAATCACAGCGTTGTTTGGGGATCGTCGCGTCATCGAGGGGCAGCAATGCAATTGATTTGGGTAGCCGGACCTGCTGCCAAAGTAGTCACTATTTCCATCACCACACGCACCGTCTTGACCGCAGTGGCTGCTGTGTCGGGCTTTCTGGTCCTCTTGGGTTTCTTGTTCAACCTGATCGGGCTGCGGGTGGCGGTGGAATATGTGCCTGAGCTGGCCCAGCGCATGGGCGGCGTCACCAGCCAAAGTGAGCAGCAAAAAATCGAGGCCGATTACCGGGGCAAGCTCGAGGAACTGAACCGCCAGCTGACCCATGTGAGTGACCGCCTGATGCAGCTGGAGCGGCTGAAAAACCAAGCCTTGGGTCGTTTGGGCATTGAAAAGCTCTTGTCTTTCTCGTCCTCCGTGCCCAGCGATGGCCTGTTGGGTCGGGGCGGTCCCATGAATTTGTTGCCCCTGTGGCGCTCGGCCGATGGTTCGCTCAAAGCCCAGATGGAACAGTCTTTACAAAAAGCCCAGCGCTATGACGAAGCGATGCAGGATATGCAAAACCGGTGGCAAAAAGACCTGGGGCGCATCGATTTGTTGCCCACTTTGTTGCCGATTTCGGGGGGCTTTGTGGTGACCAGTGGTTTTGGCTTTCGTGTGGACCCCATGACGCACCTGCCCAGTTTGCACGAGGGCATTGACTTTGTCGCGCCGCTTGGCACGCCCGTGTTGTCCACTGCGCCCGGCGTGGTGCTGCAAGCGGAGTATTCGGGGGCGTACGGCAATATGGTGGACATCCAGCACGCAGAGGGCTTCGTGACTCGCTATGCACACCTTCAAACCATCCAGGTGCAGGCGGGTCAACCCATCGCAACGCATCAGACCATTGGCACCTTGGGCAACACGGGGCGGTCCACAGGGCCCCACTTGCATTACGAAGTGATCTTCAAGGGGCGAGCCTTGCATCCCGTCAAAGCTTTGGCGGCCTGGGACCGTTCCTGAATCGGTCCGATTTCAAGACAACGAGGAGAACACGTGTTCGGTACAAAAAAACAAACGCCACCCCTTTGCTCATGGGCCAGGAAAAATTTGACACCCTGATCGGCCGACACGCCGAAATCCATGGCTGTCTGAAACTGCAAGAGAGCGTGCGCATCGACGGCAAGGTGGTGGGCAATATCGAAGCGCCCCACGATGCGGCCATTTCTGTGGTGATTGGGCCCACAGGCGAAGTCCAGGGCGATGTGATCGCCAGCCGCATCATCGTGGCCGGCAAAGTCTCGGGCAACCTGCACGGTTTCGAACGGGTGGAGCTCATGGCCAGCGCATTGGTGCAGGGCGACATCAAATACGCCTCCATGGCGGTGGAGCACGGGGCACGCCTGCTGGGGCTGATGCTCCAGTTTGAAGGCCGTGAAGCTTCCGCTGGCCAGGAGCCTGAGCCGCCCGCGGGCTTGGGGCGTGATGCGCAGGAAGTCATCCGCAAGGCCAAAAAAGCAGGCCAAACCGAATGACGCCCGGCACGGCTGGCGTGCCGCCAAAAATCATTATCATCACCGGATGACTTTTTTAGCTCTTGACGTCGGCAACACCCGACTCAAGTGGGCGCTCTACGAGCGTCCACGCCCGGATGCTGTGCTGCTGGCCCATGGCGCGGAGTTTCTGGAAAACATCGACCGCCTGGCCGAGGGTTCCTGGGCCGATCTGCCCAAGCCGGACCAGATGCTGGGCTGTGTGGTGGCGGGCGACGCCATCAAGCGCCGCGTGCAGGAGCAAATGGAGATTTGGGATTTCACCCCCCAGTGGGTGGTGCCCAGCGCCCAAGAGGCGGGTCTGATCAATGGCTATGACCACCCTTCGCGGCTAGGCTCGGACCGTTGGGTCGCCATGATCGGGGCGCGTCACCGCATGCTGGCCGCTGGCCCGTCCCGCCCTTTGGTGGTGGTGATGGTAGGCACGGCCGTGACGGTCGAGGCCATCGATGCCGAGGGCCGGTTTTTGGGTGGGCTGATCTTGCCCGGTCACGGCATCATGCTGCGTGCGCTCGAGTCGGGCACAGCGGGCTTGCATGTGCCCACCGGAGAAGTCACACCTTTCCCCACCAACACCAGCGACGCGCTGACCAGTGGCGGCACCTACGCCATTGCGGGGGCTTGTGAACGCATGGTTCAGCACCTGCGCGAGCGCACGGGCGAAGAGCCCATGTGCATCATGACCGGCGGCGCGGGCTGGAAAATGGCCCCCAGCATGTCTGTGCAGTTTGAGCTGGTGGACAACCTGATTTTTGACGGCCTGCTGGCCTTGGCCGCTCAGCGTTTCAGCTGAAAGTCCTGATCGGTGGGGGGAATGCCTAGCAAGGGGCGTGTCCACCGCCCCGGTATTTGTCATACCCGCGCATGCGGGTATCCATGGCAGTCGAAGGCCAAAGGCATGGATCCCCGATCGAGTCGGGGATGACAAAGATGAAGCTTCATGCCCGAGCCCATCTTTGTCATGCCCGCGCATGCGGGTATCCATGGCAGTCGAAGGCCAAAGGCATGGATCCCCGATCGAGTCGGGGATGACAAAGATGAAGCTTCATGCCCGAGCCCATCTTTGTCATGCCCGCGCATGCGGGTATCCATCCCAGCCGAAGGCACGGACCTCGCTCAGATTCAACACGCTCGGCGAGGCCTGCTCCCCCAAAAAGCCATCAACTGGCGCTGTAGGCAGCCGTCAAGCTTTGCAGGTGGTCTTGCAAGTCCTGGCTGGCCATGTACGGGGTCAGCAAGGCCAGCACATGCTGGGCACCCCGTGTCAGGGCCAGCCCCGCGCTGGCGGGCTCCAAGGCTTGGCGGGGGTTGCGCACGTATTCATAGCTGAGCCAGTAGGTCACCATGACCGACATGCTGGCCGACAGGGTTTCAATGCTGTCTGGACCGATGCGCATCAGACCTGCGGCGGCCAGTGACTCCAGCATCAACCTGAACGCGTGGGTTTGGCGTTCCAGCACCGCATGAAAGTGCGTCTCCAGATGCCGGTTGCCCGAGAGCAGGTTGTTCAGGTCCCGGTACAAAAAGCGGTGGCTCCACACCTGCTCAAAGAGTGAATGCAGGAAAAACCAGGTGTCTTCGATGTCCCGTACATCGGGGGCGGCGTCCAGCAGCCCCAGCATGGCGGTCTCGTATTGGTCAAAGAGACGATTGACCAAGGCGTCTTTGGACGGGAAGTGGTAATAAAGGTTGCCCGGACTGATGCCCAGCTCGGCAGAGATCAACGTGGTCGAGACGTTGGGCTCACCAAAGCGGTTGAACAGCTCCAGCGTCACGTCGGCAATGCGCTCGGCTGTTCGGCGGGGTGCTTTTTTGGCCATGTCTGAAGAAGGCGACCTTGATCGATCAGCTGGATTTCTTGGCCGACCGGGCGGTGCTCGCAGTTTTAGGTTGGGCCTTGGCCGTTTTGCTGGGGGCTGGCGTCGCCTTTTTTGCGCTGGTCCCGCGTAAAGCAGACAGCTGCGCCTCCAGCTGCGCCACCCGATCGTTCAGCATCTGAATGTCCAGCAGGGTGGGCATACCCAGGCGGTGCAGGGCTTTGGCCACGCGGTCTTCAAACAAGTGCTCCAGCTTGTCGACCCGGCCCGTAGCTTGCTGACCAAAGTCACTGGCCATGTGACTCAAGCGTTCGGTGGCCTCTTGCAAGCGTTGCTGGGCTTCGGCCTGGCTTTTGCGCTGAAAGGCCAAGCCATCGTTCACCAAGGCCTCAATGGCTTTGCTGCCTTGTTCCTGAGCCTTGGCCATTGCCCCCAGACCCGCCAGCCACACCTGCTGCGCGGGCAGGACCGGGCTGACCGGCGTCGTCTTCGGACTGGTTTTGTTTCGTTTGGAGTTGTCTGATGAGGCCATGTTGAACTTCCTGAACAAGATGCCACTTTAACCTGTGCGTGGGGGCAATGCTTCTAAAATCCCGAAACAGAGGCGCCGCACCCCGTGGCCCCATTCTCGATCCCTCTCATGACCCTTCTCGTCACTGGCGGTGCCGGCTTCATTGGTGCCAATTTCGTGCTCGACTGGTTGGCCACCAGCGACGAGCCCATCATCAACCTCGACAAACTCACCTACGCGGGCAACCCCGAGACCTTGACCAGCCTGCAAGGTGATGCGCGTCACCAGCTGGTGCAAGGCGACATCGGCGACAGCGCTTTGGTCAGCCGTTTGTTGGCCGAGCATCAGCCCCGCGCCGTGGTCAACTTTGCCGCCGAAAGTCATGTGGACCGCTCGATCCACGGCCCGGGCGAGTTCATTGAAACCAACATCGTGGGCACGTTCCGTTTGTTGGAGGCGGTGCGGGGGTATTGGGGCGGGTTGGCTGATTCAGACAATCGCGAGCAGGGGCTCGCTCCCACAGGGGCAGCTGACAAGCCCACAAAAGCGGGCTTTCGGTTTTTGCATGTGTCGACTGACGAGGTGTATGGCTCGCTGGCCAAGGGCGACCCGGCCTTTGCCGAAACCCACCGCTACGAACCCAACAGCCCCTACAGCGCGAGCAAGGCGGCCAGTGACCATTTGGTCCGCGCCTGGCACCACACCTATGGCCTGCCGGTGCTCACCACCAACTGCTCCAACAACTATGGGCCCTACCACTTCCCCGAAAAACTCATCCCGCTGATGATCGTCAACGCCTTGGCGGGCAAGCCCTTGCCTGTGTATGGCGACGGCATGCAGATTCGCGACTGGCTGTACGTCAAAGACCACTGCAGTGCGATTCGCCGCGTGCTCGAAGCCGGGCGCTTGGGTGAGACCTACAACGTGGGCGGCTGGAACGAAAAGCCCAACATCGAGATCGTGCAGACCGTTTGCAAACTGCTCGACCAAATGCGCCCCAAAGCCGATGGCTCCAGCTATGCCAGCCAGATCACCTATGTCACCGACCGCCCGGGTCATGACCGACGCTACGCCATCGACGCCCGCAAGCTCGAAGCCGAGCTGGGCTGGAAGCCCGCCGAGACATTTGAAACCGGCATCCGCAAAACCGTCGAGTGGTACTTGGCCAACCCCGAATGGGTGGCCCACGTGCAAAGCGGCGCTTACCGCGAGTGGGTGAACAAACAATACGCATGAAGACATGGATCCCCGATCAAGTCGGGGATGACGAACGAGAAATGTCATACCCGCTCGCACCTCTGTCATACCCGCTCGCACCTCTGTCATACCCGCTCGCACCTCTGTCATACCCGCGAATGCGGGTATCCAAGGCAGTCGAAGGCAAAAGGCATGGATCCCCGATCGAGTCGGGGATGACGAAGGAGAAGTGTCATAACCGCATACACCGCTGTCATACCCGCATACCCCTTTGTCATACCCGCGCATGCGGGTATCCATGACTTCAAAACCATGGATGCCCGATCAAGTCGGGCATGACAGAGAAGAGAGATGCGCGATCAAGTCGGATATGACAGAGTAGAGAGATGCACGATCAGGTCTGGGGTGACAAGCAGGCGGCATAACATGAACAGGAACACATTTTGAAAATCTTGTTGTTAGGCAAAAACGGTCAAGTCGGTTGGGAGCTGCAGCGCAGCTTGGCACCTCTGGGCCAGGTGCTGGCGCTCGACCGGCACAGCACCGAGTTCTGTGGCGACCTGAGTCAGCCCGAGCGTTTGGCGCAAACGGTGCGGGACTGGCGTCCCGACGTGATCGTCAATGCCGCCGCCCACACGGCGGTGGACAAAGCCGAATCCGAGCCTGAACTGGCCCGGTGTCTGAACGCCACCGCACCCGCAGCGCTGGCGCAGGCCGGCGCCGAGATCGGTGCATGGTTGGTGCATTACTCGACCGACTACGTGTTCAATGGTCACGGCGACCAGCCATGGCGAGAGGGCGACGCCACGGGGCCGCTCAGTGTTTACGGCCAGACCAAACTCGAAGGTGAGCAGGCCATCATCGCCAGCGGTTGCAAACACCTGATTTTTCGCACCAGCTGGGTGTATGCGGCGCGGGGTGGCAACTTTGCCAAGACCATGCTGCGGCTCGCTGCAGAGCGCGAACGCCTGACCGTCATCAATGACCAGCACGGTGCCCCGACAGGTGCCGATCTCATCGCCGACGTGACGGCGCATGCCATCCGCAGCGCCCGGCAAAAGCCAGGGCTGGGCGGCATCTACCACCTGGTGGCTGCAGGTGAGACCACGTGGCACGGCTACGCCAGCCATGTGATTGCACAAGCCCGTCAAATCCAGCCCGAGCCGGGCCTGAAAGTGAGCGAGATCGCGCCCGTGCCCACCACCGCCTTCCCAACGCCCGCACAGCGCCCGTTGAACTCTCGGTTGAACACCCACAAGCTGCAAGAAGCCTTTGGGCTGGTGCTGCCGCCGTGGCAGCAAGGCGTCAACCGCATGCTGGCCGAGATCCTCTGAACTGCCATGGGCTTGCGGCACAATCCCCTGGACATTTGAATCCTTTTTTGAAACTTCGCGAAGCACCATGACCGACAACACCGCTGCCCCCAACGTTGCCCCGCATGACCAGGCCCAGATCCTGGCGCAGGCCATGCCCTACATCCGCAAGTTCCACGGCAAGACCCTGGTCATCAAGTACGGCGGCAACGCCATGACCGACCCAGCCTTGCAGCAAGCCTTTGCCGAAGACGTGGTGCTGCTCAAGCTGGTGGGTATGAACCCGGTGGTGGTGCACGGCGGTGGCCCGCAAATTGAAACGGCCTTGAAGCGCCTGGGCAAAACCGGCGAATTCATTCAGGGCATGCGCGTGACCGATGCCGAGACCATGGAAGTGGTGGAGTGGGTGCTGGGCGGCGAAGTGCAGCAAGACATCGTGGGCATGATCAACCGCGCAGGCGGCAAGGCCGTGGGCCTGACCGGCCGTGACGGCGGCCTGATCCGAGCCAAAAAACTGCGCTTGGTGGACAGCCAGGACCCGAGCAAAGAACACGATGTGGGCCAAGTGGGCGAGATCGAAAGCATTGATCCTTCGATCCTGACGTGCCTGCAAGATGACGCCTTCATCCCCGTGGTCAGCCCCATTGGCTTTGGCGTCAACAACGAAAGCTACAACATCAACGCCGACGTGGTGGCTGCCAAACTGGCCACCGTGCTGCAAGCCGAAAAGCTGCTCATGCTCACGAACATCCGTGGCGTGCTCGACAAGCAAGGTCAGCTATTGACCGAGTTGACACCCGCCCGCATCGACGAGCTGTGTGCCGACGGCACCATCAGCGGCGGCATGATCCCCAAAATCGCAGGGGCCCTGGATGCCGCCAAGAGCGGTGTGAACGCGGTGCACATCATCGATGGCCGCGTGCCTCATGCGATGCTGCTCGAAGTGCTGTCCGAGCAAGCCTTCGGCACCATGATCAAGAGCCGCTGAGGTCTTCGCGTTGCTGCACGAGCAGGCGAATCAGAAAGAGTGAGGGGGAGACATGTCAGATTCAGAAACAGTCAGCCAACGCTTTACAGACGATGAAACGGCGCCTGCACGCAAACGCCCGCGTCCGGGCGAGCGGCGTTTGCAGATTCTGCAAACCCTGGCCGCCATGCTGGAGCAGCCTGGTGCCGAGCGCGTGACCACGGCCAGTCTGGCTGCCAAGATTGGCGTGAGCGAAGCGGCTTTGTACCGCCACTTTGCCAGCAAGGCGCAGATGTTTGAAGGACTGATTGATTTTGTCGACCAGTCCGTGATCGGCCTGATCCGGCAAGTGACAGACCGTGAGCCCGCAGGCCCCGTGCAAGCGGGCCGGATCGTGGCCTTGCTGCTGCAGTTCGCCGAGAAAAACCCGGGCATGAGCCGCGTGATGATTGGCGACGCGCTGGTGCTGGAGCACGAACGCCTGCAAGAGCGCATCAATTTGCTGTTTGACAAGGTGGAGGCGCAGCTGCGTCAATCCCTCAAAGCCAACGACTCGGCCACCCCCACCGCGGACGCACAAGTGGCCGCCTCCTTGTTGGTGGCCTTCATGCAAGGCCGCTTGCAGCGCTTTGCCCGCTCCGGTTTCAAACGATTGCCATCTGAGCATTTGCAAGCGGCTTTGGCCCGCATGCTTTAAGCGATGCCTTGGGGCGGGCACAGCCCCCGGCTCTGCGCCCTTCGCGCTTATTGCCCGATCAGCTTGAGCAGGTGTTGCCAGCCGCGCAGCAGCAGCCCCGAGCGCTCCACATCGGCTTGCGCCACCAGCGGTGCCTCCCCCACCGGCTTGCCATTGGCAGTGGCCACCACTTTGCCGATCACCGTGCCCTTGGCCACGGGGGCTTCCAGACCGGGGTTGAGCTGCACGGCGGTCTGTACTTGCGTGCCGCGTGGCACGGTCAGCATCCAGGGTGTGCCCAGACCAGCGGCCACGGTGTCGGCCTTGCCGAAGCTGACCTTGGCTGTGCCGACCACTGCGTTGGCTGCAATCGGTATGGCTTTCTCGAAGCTGCCAAAGCCCCAACCCAGCAGGGTGCGCGATTGGTCTGCCCGCGCCTGGGCGCTGTGGGTGTTGAGGATGACCGAGATCAGGCGCATGTCATTGCGCTTGGCCGAAGTCACCAGGCAGAAGCCAGCCTCTTGGGTGTGGCCGGTTTTGAGGCCGTCCACCGAGGGGTCGGTGTAAAGCAAGGCGTTGCGGTTGCCTTGCTTGATGCCGTTGTACTTGAACTCGCGCTCGGCGTAGAGCGGGTAGTACTCGGCGCCGTCCTTGATGATGGCCCGCGCCAGGATGGCCAGATCTCGCGCAGACGATTTGTGCGCGGGATCGGGCAAGCCAGTGGGGTTCACGAAGGTCGTGTGCGTCATGCCCAGACGCTGGGCTTCGGCGTTCATCAATTTGGCAAAGCCCGCCTCGGAGCCGGCCATGTGCTCGGCAATCGCTTTGGACGCGTCGTTGCCCGACTGGATGATGATGCCGCGCAAGATGTCGATCACCGTCGCCTGGCTGTTCAGCGGCAGGTACATGCACGATTCGGCGCTGGTGCCGCGGCACCAGGCGTTTTCGCTCACGGTGACCAGGTCGGTGGGCTTGAGCTTGCCCGAGCGCAGCGCCTGCTCGACGATGTAGCTGGTCATCATTTTGGTCAGCGATGCGGGCGGCAGCGGCTCGTCGGCGTTGGCCGAGGCGAGCACCTCGCCGGAGTCAAAGTCCATCAACAACCAGGCCTTGGCGGGCAGTGCAGGCGGATTGGCCGCCAACGCGACCTGTGCTGCCAGCGGGGGCAGTGCATTGGCGGCCACGGCCACTTTTTTGGAGGCGGCGGGCTTGGAGGCCGTGGCTTTGGTTTTGTTGTGTTTGGCTGCGAAAGCCCCAGAGCCAGGGACCAGGGCGCCCACGGCAATGGCCAGGGCAACAGAGAGGAGAGAGAAATTCTTGGTGTGCATGGTGTTCGTCATTAGAGCCTCAATTGTCGCGGATTCGCGTCAAGGTTTTATGAGACTGTGTTTGAGAAAACAACTGGCTAAGGGCTATGTATCTGACCTGACACAGCAGACGCTGGTCAACGTATTTGTGGCTTCAACCAGCCCCGCTCGCCATGGAGCAGATTGCCCAGACCATGCACAGCAGCACGGAAAAAACTCTGAGGTCATTGGTATTTATTAATGACCTGGGGTGGGTAATGACGGTTTCAGGCTGAATGCGGACATTCCTAACTTGAGGTTGATGTTTTGAGCTTGCCATAACCGGTCGTTTGCTATGTAGTACGTCCAGTGTCCTGTCTATGGCCCACAACAGTTACAGCTCCAAGGACAGCTTGAACTGGCTCCGGAGCACGACTGTTTGTGGCCTGTATCTTGGGGTGTTATTCGATCGGAGTTCGATTTAGTCCCAGATGCTGATCAACTAGCTGTCGATTTTATGCCCGCTCACTACGAATACTTTCTACGCGCAGAGTCATCCTGACTCTGCGCGTTCAGCGCGGCCGTTGAGGACAGCATGTACCAGTGTGCGAATGCGCTAAAAAACCAAGCACTTATCGATCTGGGAAGCACGGAGTATTTCAAAACTTGTTTAAAAGAGTCGCTACGTGGTGAAGGAGCCACGTTAGGCTGTGTGATCATCAAGGGATTACCCTTATTTTTATTCTTAGATATCGAAGTATTATTCAATGCTTGTATTTATTCAAGTTCATCCAACCCAAACATTAAATTGCCATGATTACTCGTGAAGAAAACGAATTGCTGTGCCGCGTCGAGAATGAAGCGCCGATGGGACGCCTGATGCGCCAGCATTGGGTCCCCATATGCCTTAGCGAGGAGGTGGCCGAGTCTGACGGCGACCCGGTGGCTGCCCGCATCCTGGGCGAGAACCTGGTGGTGTTCAGGGACACCGATGGCAACGTCGGCGTGATGGACGAGGCCTGCCCGCACCGCGGGCCTTCCCTGGTCTACGGCCGTAACGAGGAGGGTGGGTTGCGCTGTCTGTATCACGGCTGGAAGATGGACGTGCATGGCAACGTGGTCGAGATGGTGTCCGAGCCTGCGGTCAGCGGCTTGGTAGACAAGGTCAAACACAAGGCTTATCCTGTTAAGGAATGGGGCGGGATGGTGTGGGCGTGGATGGGCGCCAAGGAAACTATGCCCGAATTCGTGCCGCCGCGATGGGCGCCTACTGTTGACACCCGTGTGTCCATTGCCAAGGTGGTGCTCCCGGTGAATTGGGCTCAGGTGCTGGAAGGGGCCATTGACTCAGCACACAGCTCCAGCCTGCACAGTTCGGACATGGTGCCCGCACGGGTGCAGGGTGCAGAGGCAACCTCATCCAACTGGCTGCGTCCATCAACCGACAAAGCGCCACGCATGCAGGTGCAGCGCACTGGCTACGGTTTTCGCTACGCCGCAATCCGCCGTCCGATCTTCAATGCGCAGACTCACGAGTATGTGCGCAGCACGGTGTTCGTCGCACCCTGGACGGTGCTGATTCCGCCCAACAACCTGTACAACGTGGCCAACGTCAATGTGCCAGCCGACGACACCACAACGAACTTTTACTTCATTGCCTGGGGTCATGTGTCCCAGACGCCCGAGACCGAGACATGGCGCAGGTTCCTGCACCAGACCGTCGGGGTGGATCTGGATGAGCGGTATCGTCCGCTTCGGAATCACGAAAACCGCTTCTGGCAGAACCGCCAGGCGATGAAGGCGGGTAACTTCACCGGCATCACTGGCTTTCCGAATCAGGACGTCGCCATGTGGGTCACCATGGGCCCGATCGCCGACCGCACCAAGGACCGCTTGGGCGCGAGCGATCTCGCTGTGGTGGAGTTCCGCAAGCAAATGGTGGATGCTGTGCGCGCCTGTGAACAGGGCGCCGACGCGATTGGCACCGGTGATCAGGCGATTCCGGAGACGGTGTGTGCTTTCCAGAGCGTTATCCCCAAAACCACCGACTGGCGCGACTACGAGGGCGGATACGTATGGAAAGGTACTGAAGCCCAGGCCGAATCTGACAACAACTACGCTGTGAAAGTTTGACAAGATGGCCAAGCTGCAATTGTCTGTCGCCATGGGCGACTACGACCGCAACCGCGCGCTCTTCGATGGCCGTGTGCAGATCGACGGCTGCGATCCGACCTACATGCTGCTCAATCCGGAAGAAATGTTTTTCCGGGCCATGCGCAGCCGGGACTTCGACATCACCGAACTGTCTTTCTCCAGTTACCTGGTCAAGCATTCGCGTGGCGACAGTCCCTACGTCGCAGTGCCGGTGTTCCTCTCCCGCGCTTTCCGCCACACTTCGATTTACGTGCGCAAAGACCGAATCAGGAAGCCACAGGATCTCAAGGGAAAACGCATCGGCATTCCCGAGTACCAACTTACCGCGATTGTGTGGGCCCGCTCGATCCTGCAGGACGACTACGGCATTGCCCCCGAAGATGTGATCTGGGTTCGCGGCGGTATCGACACGCCGGAGCGGCCCGAGAAAATCAGACTGGAACTGCCTCCGGGCGTCAAAATTGAAAGGGCACCCGAGGACAAAACCATTTCCGACCTGCTGAACGAAGGCGCGATTGACGGTTTTATCGCCCCGCGTCCTCCGAGCGGTGCTGCGCTGAAGAACCCTGATGTGGGTTGGCTCTTCGACGATACCGTCGCCGAAGCCCGGGACTACTACCGCCGCACCGGCATCTTCCCCATCATGCATGTGGTGGGCATCCGCAAGGAACTGGCGCAGCAGCACCGCTGGCTTCCGGCCGCTGTCTTCAAGGCATTCAGTGAGTCCAAGACCCGGGCGCTGGAGTTGCTGGCCGACACCTCGGCCACCAAGGTCACGTTGCCTTTTGTCGAGGAGCAGCTCAAAGCGGCGCGCGAGACGTTGGGCGATGATTTCTGGTCCTATGGGGTGGCGCCGAACCGCAAGACGCTGGAGGCCTTCACGCGTCACCACTTCGCGCAGGGGCTGTCGGCACGCAAGGTCGAGGTCGACGAACTGTTCGACCCCTCCACCTACGAAACCTACAGCATCTGAAGACCAGGGGCGATCAGGGACGAGCCCGGTCGCCTCCTTCTTCCTTGTCCGCCTCGTCGGCTGCAAGGTTTTCGATGATCGACAGCAGTGCATTGCGCACGACTGCGACAGTTTTGTCCGGGATCCCTTGCACGCTGATCTGGTTCACTTCCTCGGCCAGCGGCACCAGTTGCTTTTCCAGCGCCTGCCCGGTGGGGGTCAGGAACACGTGCATGTTCTTGCGGTTCCCTTCGAGCTGGCGGCGCTCGATCAGGCCCATCTGCTCCATCGCTTTGACCGCGCTGAAGGTGGTCGGCTCCATGACGCCGGCCAGATCGCTCAGCTCTTTCTGCGTCAGTCCATCCCGAATCCACAGGATGCGAAGAAAGGTCCAGTGTCCGAACGACACCCCGAATGGCGCGATGCGTTGCTGCAACGCGCGCATCTGGGCCCGGGCCACATCGCGTACTAGATGGGCGAGACGGTCGTTGGGCACCGACTCACGCCAGTGTTTGAGGAGGCGTTGGGTGTCCGGGCTGGAAGGGCGCTGGGCAGTCATTTGATACAAGGCAATCAGGTGGGCAGGGCGACCTGTTCGCTCAGCATGATAGCGGCGCGCGACCGATGAGACGCCAGGATCGCCAGGCAGACCTCCAGGCTGGCGCGGGACCAGGCACCTCCATGCACAGGTTCGCTACCCTCCCGTGCGACGGACCACAGTTCATCGATCACTTCGCTGCGCGGCACAGCAGGTACCGGCTCGTACTCGAAGCGCACCCCTTGAGTGTCATGCACTTCGACCCCTGTGGGCGTGAGGCGCAGGTCACCGCGCTCGCAGCAAACAATCACCGGGCCAAAGTGCTGGAAAGCGGGCGGTGGCTCGCTGGCATCGGGCACATAGGCGTTGCCGCCGTAGTTCCGCTGAGCCTTCTGTGCCGCCTCGGTGGCTTCGTCCGTGGCGCGCATGAGCTTTTGTCGGGTGGCCTGGTGGGCGCCGGGTGCCTTGTGGCGGCCCATCTCGCCGATGCCGTCCATCCACGCATCGCTGTCATAGAAGCCGTAGCCGTTGTAGGTGAGGTTGGCTACTGCGCCGCCGGCGAAATCCACCAGCGCTGTGTAGGCGCCTTCCGTGGGTCGGGCAGGGTCCCATGCGCCCGCGCGGGCATAGACCGATGTTGCCAGCCCGCCGGCGAGCAAGCGCACGATATCCACCTGGTGCGCGGCCTGGCTGAACACCACGCCGCCGCCCCGTGCCGTGTCCAGCTCTTCTGGCCGGCGAGGGCGGTAGAGAAAGTCTGTGAAATTCATCGCCTGAATCAGGCGCACCGCACCGAAACGCCCACTGGCGATGAGGTTGCGTGCCAGACGGACGGGCGCATTGAAGCTGTGGCTGTGTCCGACGATCAACCGGGTGCTAGCGCGCTCGCTGGCGTCGATCATGCGGGTACAGTCGGCCATGCTGAGGGCCATGGGCTTTTCCACCAGGACGTGCTTGCCGTGGGCGGCTGCAAGTTCGACATGGTCCGCGTGCATCTGGTGGGGGGTGGCGACGTAAATCCATTCCACTTGTGGGTCCGCGCACAGGGCCTCTGGGCTCACATGCGCGGTGCCGCCGAAGTCACGTGCGAAGGCGGCCGTTGCGCTCTCGTGTGGGTCGAATGCGGCCACCAGCCGTACCCGACCATCACGGGTGAATGTGGGCAGCATCAGCGTGAAGGCACGGCCCAGCCCCAGTACTCCCAGACGAACAGGTTCGCCGCTCATAAGTCCAGCACCAGGCAGCCACCATTCTGGCTGCGCGAGACGCAGACCATGACCTGGCTGGCCTTCTCCTCGGGTAAGAGGACCAGGTCCCGGTGGTCGGCCTGACCCTCCAGCAACCCGACCTTGCAGGAACCACAGGTGCCGCTTTCGCAGGAGCTGGGAACGTGGATTCCGTGTCCCCGCAGAGCGTCCAAGATGCTTTGCCTTGCGCCCACCGTGATGCACTGGCCGCTGCGATGCAGCTGAACGTCAAAAGCCTGGTCATCGGCATGGGCGCGGGTGTCAGCACCGAAGCTCTCGAAATGGATGGCGTTGTCCGGCCAGTGGCCTGTCATGTCTTTCACCGTGTCCATCAACCCCTTCGGGCCACAGCAATACACATGGGTGCCGGTGGCAACCTTTTCGAAGATCTTCCAGAGATCGAACGAGCGCGCAGGATCGCCGTGGTCATGGTGGATGATCACCTGCCCGGCCAGCTCCGGTGCACGCAAATCGTCCAGAAACGCAGTGCCTTCGGGATCACGGGTGAAGTAGTAAAGCTTGAACGGGCGCAGCCCCTCGGCCTGCAACTGGCGCACCATGGCCATCATTGGCGTGATGCCGATGCCTCCGCCCACGAGGATGAAGCTGCGGGCCTTTTCGCTCAGGGCGAACAGGTTCTCCGGTGCCCCAACCATCAGCAGGTCGCCCTCAGCCACCTCGTCAACCAGGCTGACGGAGCCGCCGCGTCCGGCCGCGTCGCGCTTGACCGCGAGCTGATAGAAACTGTTTTGCTGCGGGTCGTTACAGAGGGAGTACTGGCGCATCGCGCCACTGGGCACGCGCACGGGAAGGTGGGCGCCGGCTGTGAAGGCGGGCAGGGGGCCACCTTCGGGGTCGCACAGCTCGAACATGTGGATATCGCGAGCGATTTCACGCTTGGAATTCACGCGTAGGGGACGAAGGGAGGAACTGGTAATCATGGGATAGTGCGGTGTTAGGGTTTGGCTTGGTTGACAAACATCAAGTACATGGAATATGTTATTATCTTAGCTGACTAAGAATATATCAATCCTCATAAACCCGGAGACAAAAATGCATCGCAGACACCTCACCGCCCTTGGATTAGCCTTGGCAATGACGCCTTGGGTCGCCATGGCGCAGTCCTGGCCTACCAAACCCGTAAAACTGATTGTTCCCTATGCGGCTGGTGGACTTCCCGACTCTGTGGCGCGCATAGTGGCGCAGAAGCTGACCGAACGTATGGGGCAGTCGGTAGTCGTAGAGAACAAACCAGGGGGCAATGGCATGGTGGCCTACCAGAACCTGATTGGTGGGATCAATGACAGCCACAGTTTCATCGTTTCCGATGGTTCCATGTTGTCAATAACGCCGCTGTTGAACAAGTCTGCCACTTACGTGGTGGGTAAAGACTTATTACCTGTGTCGCTGATCGCACGATCGCCGCTTTTCCTGGTGACGCACGCTAAGACTGGTGTCAAGACACTCAAGGAGTTCGTCGAAAAGGCCAAGGCCAACCCTGGCCAGTACACCTATGGATCGTCGGGCATCGGCAGCACTCATCACCTGACCATGGAGGCCATTAAGGCTGAACTGAATCTTGATATTCGTCATGTGCCGTTCCGGGGATCGGGCCAGTCTGTTCCAGCCTTGCTCGGGGGACAGGTAGATTTCTTGTTCTCGGCACTACCTTCTATGGCGGGTTTTGTGAAGAATGGACAGGTGTCACTGATCGGTACGAACGAATCAAGGCGTTCACCTCAAGCGCCGGATGTTCCAGCTATTTCGGAAGTGATCCCGGGGTTAGATTTCTCGGTAGCTATCGGCGCGCTAGCTCGGTCCGGGACATCCCCGGAAGCCATCAAGCGCTTGGCTGAAGATATCGCTTGGGCGGTCAAGCAGCCTGATGTGGTTGAGAAGTTCAACGGTGTGAGCATCGCCGGCATTGGAGGAGGCCCAGAGGTCTATCGCAAAGAAATCGATCGTGAGAATCAAGCCATGGCCAAGGCAGGTAGGCAGGCCGATCTGAAGGCAGAGTAAGTGAGCGTAGTTTGGGTGGAATCACAAACGGTCTTTCTTGTCGCCAGTGCTGTGATGTTCACGGTCGGTGGTGTGGTAAAAGGTACCCTGGGTGTTGGTTTGCCATTAGTGGTAGTGCCGCTGCTGTGTTTGATTCTGCCAACTTCCCAGGCCATGGGTCTGCTCGTTATGCCAGTGCTTCTGTCAAACGCCTTGCAGGCATTCGCTGGTGGCCGTGTGGGATACACCTTGCACCGTTTCGCCCCCCTGATTCTTGCGCAGCTAATGGCCACGCTCTTCGCGAACCACTGGAGCGCGCAACTTTCTGCCAAGGCGATGAATGCGGTGATGGCAGCCACTGTGATTGGTGCAGTGGTCATGATGATTTTGCAGCCCAAAGGCGAACTTTCGCCGCGCCAGCAGCGCTGGGCCGGTCCATTAGTGGGGGCCATTGCCGGGGCTGTCGGTGGAGCATCGTCGCTGACCGGGCCTATCCTCATTACGTACCTGATGTCCCTACGCCTGCCGCGAGACGAGTTTGTAGGGAGCATCAGCATTATCTACCTGCTCGGATCCATTCCTATGTACGCGGCGATGTTGGCCTGGGGCCGATTCGGTTGGGATGCCGTCGCCTGGTCATGTCTGGCCATTGCTCCGATGTACCTTGGGTTACGCCTGGGCGCTATGCTGCGTAGTCGATTGGACGAGCAGGGTTTTCGTAACGCTTTGTTTGCGTTCCTCACGCTACTTGCGATTCTTTTGATGTTCAAGTAAGGGACCCTATGCGGATGCTGTTACCCTCTGACTCTCCCTATATGCCTATGCAATGGCATGACGGACTTTTGCTCGGGTATGCGCCCATGGATGGTATTCACGAGGAGTTCGTAGCCTGTGTCAGTGCTCTGAACCAAGCCAGTGATGATCGCCTTCCGACCATTCTTGATTCACTGGCCGAGCACTGCGTGCGCCACTTCAGGGAAGAGGACAACTGGATGGAACAGACCTCTTTTCCAGCGCGTGAATGCCACATGAACGAGCATGCCGCGGTGCTGAAATCTGTGCGGGAGGTGCAGGAACTCTTGGCACTTGGCGATACCGGCGTCTGCCGACGCCTAGCACAGGAACTCGCCAACTGGTTCCCCGGCCATGCCGACTACCTTGACTCTGCGCTGGCACATTGGATGTGCCATCAACGCTTGGGTGGCAAACCAGTGGTCATCCGTCGCGACTTGACCATCCAGTTCAGCACACACCATTATCAAACCTGAATTGCAGGAGCCCCTCCTTCTGGTCCACGATACAGTTACGGATATCGGGGAACCCTGCCAATTGCACCGGCCAGAGTCAAGCTCTCCGGCCCTCAGCCTACGATAAAGAGGTCTACTTTTCGGGGAAACCTCCCGTTCGTTGTGCAGGTTGACGGGTGTATCTAGGACGTCTGAATTACCAGGCCGAGAGCCATTAAAGTGAAATTGACTTTACAACTTTCTCTATGGGCATACCCGTTACTTTTCGGCCTTGATGTTGGCGCTTTTTGCCAAGTCGGTGTAGCGCTTGGTGTCGAGACGGATCAATTTGGTGAGATCTTCACCCGTGCCTTTGAGTCGCTCCACACCTGCATTGGACAGATTCGAAATCACCGATGGTTGTGCCAGAACAGTTGATACGTCGGCCGCCAATTTGGAAACTATCGCTGGCGGCAGATTTTTTGGCCCCATCAACGCAAACCAGATTGAGAAGTCAAACGGCTTCAAGCCTTGCTCTTCAAAAGTAGGAGTCTCTGGCATCGAGCTATATCGGGATGCGGTTGAAACACCAATGACTTTCAGTCGCCCATTTTTGGCGTAAGGTGCGACTAAATTGGCACTCACAATTGCCAAGGGGATTTGACCGCCAAGTAGGTCTGTCAGAGCTGGCGCGCAGCCTTTGTAGCCCGCATGCGCTGCTTCCATACCGGCCTGTTGTTTCACAAGCTCCATTACAAAATGCTGCGGCGTACCGATACCGCAAGACCCATAACTCAGCGCATCTGGTTTGGCCTTTGCGGCTGCAATGAGTTCTTTCGCATTGCTCACATTGGCCGAGGGGTGTGCAGCCAGCGCGATTGGCGTAACACCGAGCAACATAATAGGTGTCAGATCCTTTTCCGGGTCGTAGGGTAGTTTTCCCGTTAATCCGAGGTTAGTGACCATGGTGCTGTTCTGAAGCAGCAGTGTGTAGCCATCGGATGGAGCACGCACAACTTCTGAGGTTCCAATGTTGCCAGACGCACCCGCCCTGTTGTCCACAGCCACACCTTGGCCCCAGAGCTGCTGCAAGCCTGCGCCAATTTGGCGCGCAAGAATATCCGAGCCACCACCGGTGCCATAGGGCACGACGATCTTCACGGATTTGGATGGATAGGTATCCGCCTGTGCTGAAGGTCCCATCATAAGAAGTGCAGCCGCACAGATACTGCTGAAGTGAAAATTGATGCGCATTGTTGTCTCCAGGTTGTTAATTGTTTGAAGCGGTGGCGTGTCTTACTGGTCTAGGTCCACAACGCCGAGCCGTCTGATCCAGAGACTCCAGGACCGTGGAATTTGTCCGTCGTTCATGTCGGACGACAATTGCGCCTCCTCCTTGTTCAGGAAGGTGATTTCTCCCAATCCCGCTCCAGCGAGTTGGAGCTTGGCATTGACCTCAGCATAAATGGCGCGGTATACGGCTTGTTCCAAGGATGTGCCGACCACAGTAGAGCCATGACCTCGCATCAACACGCAACTCTTTGAACCAAGTGACTTCGCCAAAGCTTCACCAAGGTACGCACTACGGATAAGCATGTCGGTATTGCCGCCAGCCTCACGAATTTCAAAATGAGCAGATCCTTCGCCTAGAAAACCAGACATATGAAACACCGGTTTAAGCATGTTTCTGGTGATGGCGAAAGGGATTACGTTCTGTGAATGACTGTGCACCACTGCCACAACATCAGGGCGAGATCGGTAAATTTCTCCATGGATAAAGCGCTCCAAATAGGGACGCTCCGCCTGATCGGATAAAGCGTTTCCGTCGTAGTCGTAGGTAGTGATATCTCTGCGACGCACCATGCCTGGAGCGCGGTTGCAGGAGAGGAGAAAGGCACCAGGCACGCTGTCATGGCGGACACTGACATGACCTAGACCGTCAACAATGTTCTGGTCATAAAGGATGCGGTTGGCATACACAAGGCGGTCAACGAGGTCTGCTGCAGGCGGTTTAATATCCATGAACTTGAATCCTGATTTATTTTTGAACAAAAAATGGGATATTCCCATTCGGTAGTGGGACTTGATTGAAGGGCATCGGAATCAGCTCGGCAACTGCGAATTATTCCGATTTTTGGTCGTTACCTTTGTATTGGCAAGTGTGTAAGTGAATAATTGGTAAATTCTGATGCTGAATTACAGTGCGATGATGCGGCTGTAATATCACTCGAATTTCAAGTTCACGTTCTTCGTGTATGTGAACTCCAAAAGTTCGGAGAAACATTCTTCGCGCCCAATGCCGGATTGCTTGACGCCCCCAAACGGCGCACCCATAAAGTGCTGGCTTGCATTGTTCATCCAGACATAGCCGGTCTGAATACGCCGCGCTGCCCGGTGCGCAGTGTTCACGTTTTGGGTCCAGATAGAGCCTGTTAATCCAAAGTCGACACCATTGACCTGGTTCCATAGGGCTTCTTCATCGGACCACTTGAAGACCGACAGCACCGGCCCGAAAACCTCTTCCTGTGCCAGACGCATGTGCGGCTGCATGTCGGCAAACACCGTGGCTTCGTAAAAGAAGCCGTCTTTCAGGGCAGGATCGTCAGGCCGTTTGCCGCCACAGAGAAGGCGACCACCATCTTCAATACCCTTGGCCACATAGCCTATGACCTTGTCGAGTTGGGCTTGGCTCACCAGTGAGCCCATGGTGGTTTTCGGGTCTGTGGGGATACCCGGCTTGTGCCGCTGTGGCAGCAGGGACACCACTTTTTCCAGCACCTGGTCATAGATGGACGCATGTAGGAACACTCGGCTAGTGGAGCCGCAACTCTGGCCGGACCAAGTGAAGTTCATGCCGGCAATGATGCCGTTGACCAGCTTGTCAATGTCGGCATCGGGGTAAGCCACCAATGCGTTCTTGCCCCCCAGCTCAAGCAGCACCGGCTTGAGGTTGTCAGACGCAGATCTCATGACCGCTTTGCCTGTCGGCACGCCGCCGATCAGGGTAATTTTGCGCACCAGCGGATGGCGGGTCATGGCATCGCCGCAGTCGCGCCCGCCGCACAGAAAGTTGACTACACCTGGCGGGAAGATATCGCCCACCAGTTCGGCCAAGCGAAGGGTGGACAGCGGGGCCTGATCCGGTGCTTTCATCACCACCGTGTTGCCCGCAGCCAGTGGTGCTGCCATCTTGGCTGCCGCAAACATGAACGGGTGGTTGTAAGCCACTATGCGGGCCACCACGCCCAGCGGCTCTTGCACGGTGTAGTTGAAATTGCCATCGCCCATGGGAATGGTTTCGCCCTTGACCTCGGTGGCCAGTCCGGCGAAATAGTCCAAGCAGTCGGCGGCAAAGCCCGCATCCATGGCCAGTGCAGAAATGGGGTTACCGTTGTTGAGTGCATCCAGCAGCGCCAGAGGCTGCGCATGCTCGCGCAACACAGCGGCAGCACGGCGCAGGTACCGCCCGCGTTCCACCGGTGTGGTGGACGCCCAGGCGGGAAAGGCCGCGTGGGCAGCCTGCACTGCTGCGTCTACATCAGCAGCATCGGCCAGTGGCGCGGTTGTTATAACTTCGTTGTAAGTCGGGTTGATGGTGGGTGCCGATGCACCAGCTTTGGGTGCATGCCAGGCACCGCCGTAGTAAAGCCCACGCTGGTCTGGCAGTACACCCTGGGGAATGTCTTTTGCTCGCATAGTTGTCTCTTTGAATAAGGTTTCAGTCGGCCCGTGTCAGGCCGGCTGTCATTGAGGGGCTGTATCCAGTTTTCACTATGGCATCAATCACCACGGTGGCACCGCCTTCCACCAGTGCAATGGCTTCGCGGGCAACGCGCTCGAACTCGGCAGCATCTTCGATCGGGCCGAAGCTTGTCAGGCCTTGTGCACGCGCCATCATGGCCAGGTCTGGCTCGGGGTTGTCAATGCGCTGACCAATCCATCGGTTTTCTACAGGCCGGTTGCGCTGGCGTGCCATCCGCTCCTGATGCAGCTCGTCATTGAAGAACGAACGGTTGTTACTCACCACCAGCAACATTGGGATCTTGGCGTTGGCAGCGGTCCACAAGGCATTGACTCCCATCATGTAGTCTCCGTCGCCGATCACTGCCACCGGCAGGCGGTCGGTGCCTTTCAAGGCCAGTGCCGAACCGATGGCCATGCCCGGCCCGGAGCCGATACCGCCACCGCCGTCGTAACCTAGAAAGTCAAGCGGATGATCAAAGTCCCACAAGTCGCCACTCCAGCTCAGAGGAAGGCGCATGAGGCAGACTTTTTGATCGCCCACTGCACGGCGTAATGACGCTGCCAGGGTAGGCACTGTCATTGCACCGGGAGCGCTGACCGCTGCCGGGGACAGCGGCGCACGCGCGGGAGCCGGTGTTGTGCGTGGGCTAACTTGTTGCAGCAGCAAAGCCACTGCAGGTTCCGGCTCGCTGGCCAGAAAAACATCCACCGGCGGCAGGCCCTGGTGATCCATACTCCAGCCGTTGTGGTTGTAGTGGTCTACCGACACCTGTATCACTTGGCTGCCCACCGGCTCATCCTCCCAGGCTTGTTTCAAGGTGCCGGCCAGGTCCAGCCAGTCCAGACTGAGCACCACATCGGCACTGCGCAGCACTGCGCGCGAAGACGGGTTTAGAAAGTGGCCGCTAGGTGCAGCATGCAGCGGGTGAGCGGTGGGAAAAGCACACCCAATCTTCATGTCGGTCAGCACTTCGGCGTTTAACTTTTCTGCAAGTTCAATGCGTTGCTTCCAGGCGACGGTGTCGCGATTGACCCGTCCGGCTAAAATGACAGGCCGGCGTGCCTTGGAGAGCAACTCTGCCGCAAGGCGCACCTGTTCATCCGCCGGTTGTGCAGGTGGTGGAGCTAGGTAGCGCCTGGGGTCTGGGCGCGGCGGAGCTTCACTGAGTTTGGACTCCTGCAGTGCTGCATCAAAGCACACATACACCGGACCCTGCGGCGCCGTGGTGGCGATTTGCTTTGCACGCAGCAGTGCCTCTTGTGCAGCGCCTATCGATGCGGGTTGGCTATCCCATTTAATGAAGTGTCTGACCAGAGCCGCTTGGTCTTGTGCGGTGTGAATCCAGTCAATCCAGGGGCGGCGTTTGGCGGCATCAACTGGGCCTGTGGCACCCAGCACGATCACCGGCACCCGGTCAACCCAGGCGTCGAAGATCGCCATAGAGCCGTGCATAAGCCCCACATTACTATGCAATATGGCCGCCAGCGGCTTGCCCGTCACCTTGGTATAGCCGTGGGCGATGGCAACCGCGTGCTCTTCATGCAGCACCACGATCATTTGCGGGTTCTCATTGCCCAGGTGGTTTACGATGCTGTCATGCAGGCCGCGAAAGCTCGCGCCCGGGTTAAGTAACACATAGGGAATGTCGAGCGCGCGAAGCATGTCGGCAATGGCATCGCTACACCACACCGTGGTGTTCGGCGTGGAGGGGATGGGAATATCGCGGCGCACCTGCGCAGTGTTGTGGTCGGTCATGAAAGTTCCTTGTGTCATTCCGGTTTTATGTCTGCGGCTTTGATGACCGCAGCCCAGCGCTTTTGGTCGCTTGCAATCAGTTTGGTGAAATTAGCGGCAGTGCTGGACTCGGCATCAATGCCCTGGTCGGCCAGCTTTTCTTTTACGTCCGGCAATGCCAGTACGCGGCGCAGTTCGGTGTTGATTTTTGCAATGACTGCCGCTGGCGTTTTGGCCGGGGTGACCATGCCGATCCAGATGTCGCTCTCGAAACCTGGCACCGTTTCAGCAATAGTTGGCACTCCATTGAGCAATGCTAGGCGGGTGGGGCCGGTGGTGCCCAGTGCACGCAATTTGCCGCTGCGAATGTGGGCCAGCGCCGAGTTGATAGGGCAGAACATCACGTCTACACTACCACCCAGTACATCGATGAGCGCCGGGGCCGAGCCTTTGTAGGGAATTTGGGTCAGGCGTGTCCCGGTCATGGACTTGAACACTTCCGCTGCCATGTGTTGCGGGCTACCAGAGCCTGCGGAAGCGTAGGTGAATTTATCGGGGGCAGCTTTGACTTGTGTGATCAGCTCTGCAACCGACTTGGCAGTGACCTTGGATGACACCACCAGTACCATGGGCACGCGTCCGAGCATGGAGATGCCTTCCAAGTCTTTGATCGCGTCATAGGGCAACTTGGGGTAGAGCACTGGGTTGACTGCAACTGTCTGGTTGGGCGCAATACCCAGGGTGTAGCCATCGGCTGGCGACTTGGCGATGTACTCGGTAGCGATGTTGCCAGCCGCCCCCGGCTTGTTCTCCACCACCACAGGCTGGCCGAAGCTCTCCGACATTTTCTGGGCGAGCAGTCGCGCCAGTACGTCGTTTGAGCCACCCGGCGGTAAGGGAACAATGATGCGGATGGGCTTGCTCGGGAAATCCTGCGCAAGAGCAACTTGCGCGCATAGGACTAAGAAAATGGAGGTAAAAACAGCCCGCAAGCTGAATGTGAATTTCATGCGTGTCTCCTAGGTTTTATAAGATGCCTAACGAATACTAAGAACAATCTGACATTGATTCAAGCTTGAATATTCAATCAATGTGAAAATTCACGAATCCTGGTGTTTTTCATTCTGTAATCCGCGGCTTTCCCGCACAAAACGGGCACGCGGTCGCAGCAGGGTTCCGCCGCTGCGTTGCTCTAGCACATGGGCCACCCAGCCCGTGCTGCGGCCAACTGCAAACAGGGCCGCTGCAGCCTGCCTTGGCAGCCCCAAGGCGCGGCACAGCACCACCAGAGCCAGTTCCTGCCGCGCTAGCAGACCCTTGTGCGTGCGCATGTCATCAATAAAGCCGAAGATGATCTGTAGTTCACGATTGCCGCTGCTGCGGGCACGCGCCAGTTCTAGCAGCAGCTCTGCACGTGGGTCGCCTTTGGGGTATAGCGGGTGATCAAAGCCCGGCACCTTTTGCCCGTCTGCGTGCAGTTGGTTTGCTCGTTTTTCAAGCATGGGCTTGGTTTTAGGATGGCCCAGAAAATCTTCAACCCGGCCATACATACGACCCACATCCACGCCGGCGGTGGCGCACAAGGCAGATGCAATGCAGTTGTACAAAGTGCCGCCGCTGGAGGCCACTACCCGCGCACTCAGCGTGCCGGGTGGCAACTCATGGTCAGCCAGCAGAATCAGGATGCAGCGCAAGGCATCGCGGTTGGCTGCGCTGTCTTCCATCTTCAGTGAGTGCACCAATCCGTCCACCAGGTTTTGTCCTTTTCGCAAGGGGCTGTAGGTGCGCTCTGGACTGAGAAAGCCGAAGCAACCCACCAGTGTCTGTATGATCTCCCTCGCCACTATCAAAGTGTTGGTTGTATCCATGTGTTGTGCGGATGTGCCCCGCCGCATGCCCAGCATCAGCACCACCATGGAGAACACTTCCAGCAGGTTATTGCCGGCATCCAGTGCCGCCAGCGTGTGCAAAAGCTCCGTGAGTTCCGGTGCTGATTTGCCAACGGTCCATGTGATTGACTGGGTGGTCGCGGGCATCAGTTTGCCTGCCCACAATAGTTCTGCCACCTGCTCAAACGTCAGCCCGCGTTGTACCAGTTCGATGGCGGGATAGCCCCGGTAGTGCGGGCCCTGGTCGGTAATTTCCGTGATGGATGTTGAAAAGATGGGCTCGCCCCAGTTCATTGCCGATGCAGCCACCGGCCCGTGGCCGGAGCGTGCTAGCGAGCGGCTGCTGACACGGGCCAGGTCTTCACGCGAATAGAGCTTTTCTTTCTGTCCTTTTTGTGTCACGCTGCGTATCCAGCCACGGCTCACATAGGCGTAGAGGGTTTGCGGTTGCACCTTGAGCAGGGCCATGGCCTCGGCAGCAGTGGCGTAATCAGTGCGCGTTGAAAGGGATGAAAAAAGTGTCATTTGTGTGCAAGGAAAATAAATCTTAGTCGCGACAGAAAAATGGTGCGCCAAGGCTTTGCATTACAAAACTTTTCACAAATCAATGCCTGTCAACGGAACTGTGTGCTAATGAGAAAAGTACAGCATCATTAAAAAAGATCTGCCTTATACAGAGGTAGCAACCTTAAGCTCCAAGTCCTGTTTGTAAGGTTAATTGATTTGCGCGTTCGCTGACGTTTGATTTGCAACGCCAGTATGCTGACAAGGTGGTCTTGACCCCGTACCCCAGTACCGCCGGTATGTTTAATTTACCGCTCTTTTCTCCCTAAACAGCTTGGGTGGCAGGTAGCCCAAAGCGCTGTGTGGGTGGTAAGAATTGTAGTCATCGAACCATTTGGGCAGCTGCGCCATCACCGTTTGCGAGTCAGGTCGATCGGCCAGTTTGGCGTAGTCCCGCTTCAAGGTTTTAACAAAGCTCTCAGCCATGCCGTTGCTTTGCGGACTGGTCACTGGCGTGGTGACCGGCTTGAGCCCCAATTGCTTGGGAAAGCTCCTGGTTTCGGCCGCCGTGTAACAGCTGTCGTTATCGATGAGCAATTCGATCGGCTTGAGCGGCTTGCCATCCGAGCCAAACCTGTTCTCCACCGCCTGCATCATCAAATCGCCAACCAAGGCCGCATCGATGCCTTTAGTTGTGGCCACCCAGCTCATGATTTCCCTGTGGCAGCAGTCCAGCGCAAACGCCACCCGCACTTTCTCGCTGTTGTCACACGACAGCTCCAGCCATCCTTCAACGATTCACCTGATACAAGCCCCTTGGTCGTATCGTGAAGCCGGCAAGGCGCTGCTCCATTGTGTGAGCTATCCAACCGGCAGTTCTGCCGATGCCCCACAGTGCACAGGCGCTTCTTGGTGGCAGTTGCCATGCATTGCACAGCACTACCAAACCCATTTCGATATTAGGATGCAAGCCAAGTCGTTCATTGACACCCTCCACAAAACGCAGCGCCAAATCCGCTTGTGCAGATCCAGGAGCGGTTTGCTGAGCTAATTTGATCATTAGCGCTGCTCTTGGATCGCCATTCGGGTAGATGGGCAATCCAAAACCTGGGAGCCGCTGTCCTTTAAGTTCGGCCTCAGCCAGTCGGTCTCTCAAATCGACATTGGAATGTAAACTTTCAATCAAATCTTCTGCCGCATCGGTGCCACCTGCCAAAGCTGCCCCTTGGTGTGTGGCTAAAGCGGCAACCACGCACGCATGAAGGGTGGCACCCGTAGAGGCAGCAATTCGGGCTGAAAACGTACTGGACGAGAGTTCGTGGTCTGCGCTAAGGATCAGGGCCGTGTTTATCGCATGCTCCAGGGCTGGTGCCTTTGCGACGCCCATGGATTCGATCACATGCAGGGCAAGAGACTGCTCAACTTGGGGCGGTTGGTACACCCCTCGTGGGCCGAGCAAACCACAAGCTCCGGCAAAAGCAAAAAGCATCTGTCGCGACAAACGCTCTGTTGACCCCATGCGAAGCTCTTGCTCCAAGGTTCCACCACCCAAGACCGTCGCCACAATTGAAAAAACCCGCATCATGCGCGGCCTGTTTCGGCCTTGCTGCAGCACGGCCTCCAAGGCACGAGCCACATCGACTTTCACAGTCTCAACGGGCCATGTTTGTGGACCATCGGTTTGCAATCCACTCCACAACAGTTCAGCCGTATTTTCAAATCGACCCGGGTGTCTGACAAGATCGGTTGCCAAGAATCCCCGATAACGGGGGCCATCTGCCTCAATCTCAGTGATGGAGGTCTCGATGACAGGTTGGCCCCAACGCATGGCGGCGGCGGCCACTGGGCCGCTGCCTTGTCTCACGCTGCTTCGGACCTTCAAGCTCTGAAGTTCTTCTAAGAGATATCGATTGGCTTTGCGTTGGGCTTGCCGTAAAGGATGCAAAAGTCCACGGCTGACATATGTGTAGAGCGTAGCAGGTTTGATCCCCAACATGGCACTGGCCTCCTGGGCAGTCAGCAATTGACCTGTGTCTAGGGAAGGTTCTGGTTTCATCATATTCCTTCAGTGATCGATGGGGGCATATTGGGCAAACCAGAAAACCCCTTTATGTCTCCATCTTGAAAAGTCATCAGCAGCTAAGGAGGCATCTAGGGGTTTTCGTTGATCGATGATCGAATCGAGATTGACACTCGATCAACTAATTAACAGACTAGCAGCAATCGAAATAATTCGTCAACTAAGAATAATTTAGGTTTTTCATCGCAGGCTTCACCAGGAGACATCCCTTTGACAGATCTATCTGCACAAAACCGGACAGCCCGGGTCATTGTGATCACTGGGGCCGCACAAGGGTTAGGACGGGCCTATGTAATGCGGTTTGCGAAAGAGGGCTACCGAGTGGTGGCCATTGATTTGCAAACAGATGCGCTTAATCAAGTGGCTTTAGAAGTCAAAGCTCTGGGGGCCACATGCCTTCCATTGACCGTTGATGTGTCGGATGTCAGCAGCGTCGAGCAAGCTGCCATAGCCATCGAACGCGAATGGGGATCTTGCGATGTACTGGTCAATAACGCTGCGATCTTTTCGACCATCACCATGCGGCCGTTTGAAGACATTCCTGTGGACGAGTGGGTTCGAGTCCTCAGTGTCAACATCACAGGCACTTTTTTGATGACCCGCGCCTTGGTTCCGCTCATGCGGCGCAACAAATGGGGTCGGGTGATCAACGTGTCCTCAGCTGCTTTTTTAATGGGCCGTCCCAATTACCTCCACTACACCACTTCAAAAGCTGCCGTGGTGGGTATGACCCGCTCACTCGCACGCGAGCTTGGGCCCGATGGCATTACGGTCAATGCACTTCTTCCTGGTGCCACTGACACTGAAGTACCCCGTGGCACCGTAACACCCGAACAAAAGCGCCAACAAATTGCCATGCGTTGTATCCAGAGAGAAGAAGGTCCACGCGATCTGGAGGGCGTTGTCAGCTTTCTTGCCTCGGATGACAGTGCTTTCATCACAGGCCAGTCGTTGGTCGTTGATGGCGGCTACTGCTTTCTATAACTTCCACACCACGTCATTTCAGCTGTGATTCATTCCCAACCACCAGGAGACAAAAATGAAATTGATTAAAAAATTGAACCTTTTAACGGCTGCTTGTGCATTTGCGCTGAGTTCAGCGCCAGCGCTAGCGCAGGAAGTCACCATCAAGGCGGTCAGCGCTTGGGCTGAAGGTAATTTTTTCTCCCAAAATTTTGAAAAATTTGTTCAAAAGGTCAATGCGGATGGAAAAGGTTCTATTCAGATCAACTATGTGGGCGGTGGCGCGAAGGTGATGCCTCCTTTTGAAGTGGGCAATGCTGTCAAAAGTGGCGTGGTCGACATCGCCAATGTCACAGGAAACTTTTACACCAACTTGCTACCCGAGTCCGACGCTTTGTCAGTAAGCACCATTCCCGTTCAGGAATGGCGTAAAAATGGCGCTTACGACTATGTCAACAAACTCTGGGGTGAAAAGCTTAACGCACACTACCTGGGCAGGTCTATTGACAACATGCCATATCACATCTTTTTGAAAAAGCCGATCACCAAACCTGATCTTGCCGGAATGCGTCTTCGCGGTATTCCCATTTACCGAGATTTTTTTCAAAGCATGGGAGGCAATGTCCTGACCATTGCTCCAGGTGAGGTTTACACAGCGCTGGAGCGAGGGGTTATTGACGGTTACGGCTGGCCAGTTTCGGGGATTTTTGATCTGAACCTGCAAGAACACACTAAATATCGCGTAGAGCCTGGTTTTTACAACACAGAGGTTGGCGTTTTGATGAATCTGAACACGTGGAAACGCTTGAACGAAAAGCAACGTGCAGTACTCACGAATGCCGCGATCTGGATGGAAAACCTTAACTTGGAAAATCCCAAAAAGTGGGAAGACGAGAAGAAACGTCAAACCGCTGCCGGTATCCAAGCAATTGTGTTTTCGCCTGCTGAAACAGCAGCATACTCCAAGCGTGCAACCGACGCCATTTGGGAAAGCATTAACAAACGCAGCCCAGAGCATGGTCCCAAACTGCGACAGCTTCTTGCACGCTGATACTTGAAACCTCATCAAAGCCCTTGCGCATGAAAATTTTTGCTCGCCTGGATGCTCTTTGGGAACGTCTGCTTTCTGTGTTGGCGCTGCTCGCTTGTGCGTTGGTGGCTTTGATGGTGGTGGTCATTTGCGCTGATGTTTTGGTGCGCAACCTGAGGCTCGGCAATATGGCTTGGGCCAACGAGGTGGCCGAGTACACCCTCTACTTGTCGACCTTCTTGGCTGCTCCTTGGCTGTTGCGCCAAGGAGCGCATGTGCGCATGGACGTTGTGCTCAAAATGCTGCCAACCCATGTGGGCTGGGCTTTGGAGGTGTTGGCCGACATTGTGGCAATTTTGGCCTGTAGTGCTTTAACTTTTGCAAGTAGTAAGGCCACTTTGGCGAGTGCCGAACAAGGCTCTTTGGTTTTCAAGATTTTTATATTTCCTGAATGGTGGCTCATCACGCCGGCAAGCATTCTTTTTGGTGTTTTGACTGTTGAGTGTGTGCTCAGGCTTTTGCGCCAGATCAACAGTCCCAAGACCATTCGCTCTGAAGCCACGTCATCGGTTTGATGTCTTTGATTGAAACAAGAGGTTCAAAGTGGACTGGACGCTAAGTCTGATCGCGTTGCTTGCAGGCGTGATTTTTTTGATGTTCATCGGGTTGCCTGTGGCGCTGGCTTTTTTAGCCACCAACGTAGTGGCTGCCTTTGCCTTCATGGGTGGCATGGCTGGGATTGATCAGCTGGCACGCAACTCGATTGCATCGGTCATCACTTTCTCGCTCACACCGATACCCTTGTTCATTTTGATGGGGGAAGTGTTGTTCCAGACCGGTCTAGCACTGAAGGTGATTGATGCGTTTGATCGCTTAATCTACCGGGTGCCGGCGCGTCTTCCAGTCGTATCTGTGGTGGCAGGAACTGCCTTTTCAGCGATCTCTGGGTCCACCATTGCGACAACCGCCATGTTGGGTCGCTCCATGACCCCGATCATGCTGGAGAAGAAATATCACCCCTCTTTGGCCATGGGTCCCATCATTGCCATTGGCGGCGTTGACATGCTCATTCCTCCTTCAGCGCTCATTGTGCTGTTTGGGAGTTTGTCCAATATATCCATCACCAAACTCTTATTCGCAGGAATTTTTCCTGGCATTTTGTTGGCGATATCTTTCGTGGCCTACATCATTGCACGAGCAGTTGTAAAGCCAGACAGCGTACCTTCTGATGATGAAGGCACGCGTTACGTCGGCTGGCAACGTTGGCGCCTTTTTGTTCTCTATGTATTGCCGCTGTTATCGGTGTTTGGTGTGGTGATCGGTGCCATGTCATCCGGCATCTCCACGCCGAGCGAAGCTGCTGCATTGGGGGCGGCTGCCACGATTTTGTTGGCAGCGTGTTACCGAGTTTTGACTTGGCAAAGTTTGGTGGAGTCGTTGAAAGGTACGGTACAAGTGTCGTGCATGGTACTTTTCATCATCGTTGGGGCCACGGCGTTTTCTCAGATCTTAGGTTTTTCGGGTGCTACCAATGGCTTCCTGGGGGCGGTAGGTGCGCTGGATTTGAGCCCCGATATGTTGATCTTGGCCATGATCCTGATTTTGTTGGTGCTCGGCTGTTTTGTTGACCAAGTCAGCATGATGCTTTTGACGCTTCCGTTTTTTATGCCGCTGATCATGAGCGCCGGAATTGATCCGATTTGGTTTGGTGTGCTCTTCTTGATCGCCATGCAACTGGGTCTGATGACACCTCCTTTTGGTTTGTTGCTTTTCACTATGAAAAGTGTTGCCCCACCGCATATCACCATGCGTGAGGTTTTTGCAGCGGCCTATCCTTTTGTGATGATCAGCCTTTTGATGCTGGTTTTGGTCTTTTATTTCAAACCCATCGCCACCTGGTTGCCAGGTTTGATGGGTTAAGCTAAAGCACGATGACAAACGAATTAGATTTTTTTACGCAACGTGGATTTGGTCTGACGATTGGATACGGCCATCGCCCTGCGGTGTTAGTGATTGACATGATTCGGGCTTTCACCAATCCGGATGCGATGTTAGGTGCCAACCTAGACTCTCAAATAAAAGCCACTCAGAATTTGCTCAAGAGTGCGCGATCACGGGCTCTCCCCGTTATCTTTTCAACAGTCAGCTATGACGATGTTGACCTCAAGGACGCTGGCATTTGGGCTTTGAAACAACGCGGTGTGATGAATTTGCGCGCTGGCACAGCAGAAGTTGAGCTAGACCCCCGTTTGCACCGCATGTCCTCTGAAGGCTGGCTGGTCAAAAAATATGCCTCTTGTTTTTTCGGCACAGATCTCACCTCGCGACTGCTGTCCCAGGGGGTAGACACTTTGCTGATAGCCGGTTGTACTACGAGCGGCTGCGTGCGTGCTACTGCAGTTGACGCTTTGCAAACGGGGTTTCGAGCCATGGTCATCCGCGAGTGCGTTGGCGACCGGTCAAAAAATGCACACGACCAAAGCCTGTTTGACTTGCATGCCAAGTATGCCGACGTGGTTGGGTTAGGCGAAACGTGTGCATACATCGAAAATCTCCACTCCCCTTGGTAAATCTTAGCGGCTTCAAATTTGAAGTGCAATATCCATTGGTTTAATGGATGAGAGTGGATTTTTGGCCGGTGTTCAAGAGCAACTCTCGTTAAACCGCTAATGGGGATCGTACTCCCAAGCCCTTTGAATGGCCTCGGGGCGATTCAAAGAGACTTTTCATAGCAAACCGATAACCGGACATCTAATCTCCGTAGCTTGATGACAGCAACCGCTGCAAAGTAGCCCTCCAAGGCTAGCCCTTTCACCAATTCCAGAGCGTCCCATCGTGCTGCAGCCGGTTCACCGGCAAATAAGCCCTTTGGTACGGGTACTTGGCCGCCAGCTTCTCGTCGATGTCCACGCCATGGCCGGGGGACTCGCCGCAATACATCATGCCGCGCTCGAAGCGCCAGTCGTGCGGGAAAACCGAGAGCATTTCCTCGCTGTGCGGCATGTACTCCTGCACGCCAAAGTTGGGCACCCAGGTGTCAAAGTGCAGGGCGGCACCCATGCACACGGGTGACAGGTCGGTGGCGCCGTGGCAGCCGGTGCGCACCTGATACAGGCTCGCCAGGTCGGCAATGCGCCGCAGGTGCGTGATGCCGCCCGCGTGGACCACGGTGGTGCGGATGTAGTCGATCAGCTGTTTTTCGATCAAGGTCTTGCAGTCCCAGATGCTGTTGAAAATCTCGCCAACCGCGATCGGTGTGGTGGTGTGGTGGCGTATCCACTGGAACGCGTCCTGGTTTTCAGCCGGGGTCGGGTCTTCCATCCAGAACATGCGCACGGGCTCCAGCGCCTTGCCCAGCTGGCCTGCCTCAATGGGCGTCAGTCGGTGGTGCACGTCGTGCAGCAAATGGATGTCGGGGCCCACGGCCTCGCGCACGGCTTCGAACAGGCCGGGCGTGTGGCGTAAATACTTTTCGGTGCTCCAGTCGTGTTCGCTGGGCAGGTTGCCGTCGGCGGGTTCGTACATGCGGTTAGCGCCACTGACCCCATAGACCTTGTTCAGGCCCGGCACGCCGCTTTGGGCGCGGATGGCCAAGTAGCCTTCTTCTTTGTGGCGCAAGACTTCATCGACCGTCTCGGCGGTATCGCGGCCGTTGGCGTGGCCGTAGACCATGACCCCGGTGCGGCTGCGTCCGCCCAGCAGTTGGTACAGCGGCATGTTGGCCATCTTGGCCTTGATGTCCCACAGCGCGGTGTCCACGGCGGCAATGGCGCTCATGGTCACCGGGCCGCGTCGCCAGTAGGCGCCTTTGTAGAGGTATTGCCAGATGTCTTCGATCTGCTGCGGGTCGCGCCCGATCAGGCAGGGGATGACATGGTCTTCGAGGTAGCTGACCACGGCCAGCTCGCGCCCGTTCAGTGTGGCGTCGCCGACGCCAGTGACGCCTTGATCGGTTTCGATTTTGAGGGTGACGAAGTTGCGGCCTGGGCTGCAGACGATGACGCGGGCGGCGGTGATTTTCATGTCAGTACAGTGGGTACAAAGCTACAAAATGTCGGACCTGAAGGTGCCGACCTACGCGGATGCCGCAACGGGTTGTCATGTGTTTGTGGCCAGCAGTTGTTGGACCGCAGCGTCCACACCGTGCTGCAGAACTTGCTGGTGCCAATGCGTCACGCGGGCGATCCATGCGGTGTTGTGCGGCAAAGTTATGCCCCACAGGTCTTCTCGGGCCAGCAAGGCGCGTACGCAGGTGTCGGACTCGGTGTGTTGTGCGGCGCCCAGGGCCATCAGGCTGTCCGCTTGCGGGTCGTTCAGGGCGTAGGCCTGACCGTTTTCGTCCACGCCCAGGGTGTAGCGCACAAACACGGCTGCAGCCAGCGCGTGGTGTTCAAACGAAGCGCCTTGGGCGATCTGCCCCAGCACCGAGGGTGGCCAACGCTGCGGGATTTTTTGCGAGCTGTCGGTAGCGATCTGGTGCACGCTGTGCTTCAGATACGGGTTGCCAAAACGTGCGATCAGTGCGTCGCGGTACTCGGCCCAATCCGTGCGACTCAGGTGTGGCGCGACTTCGCGACTCATCAGCTGGTGAACGAAGGTACGGATGTGGGGCACACCGATACAGCTGGCAATGTAAGGCCTGCCCGTGACCGCACCCATGAGCGCCATGGCCGTATGGCTCCCATTGAGCATGCGCAGCTTGGCTTCTTCGTAGCTGTGCACATCGCTCGTCACGCGCACGCCCGCAGATTGCAGCAAGGCAGCGTCTGCCGGATCAGCGAAGCGGTCTTCGATGACCCATTCCCAAAAACCTTCGGTGCTCAGAGCGCATTGGTCGAGCACGCCCAGCGCCTCTTGTGCAGCGGCCAGCACTTCGGGCGTGGCGGCGGGCACGATGCGGTCGACCATGCTGCACGGAAAAGCGCATTGCGCATCGAGCCAGCGCAGCAGTTCATCGTCGTGTGTTGTGACAGCGGTTTTGACCAGCGCCTGCAGCTTGTGGCCATTGCCTTGCAGGTTGTCGCACGAGGCGATGGTGATGCCAGGCAAGCCTGACTGCTGGCGCAGGCGAAAACCGTCCAGTAACAGCTGACCCAAGGCCGGGGTGTAGCCTTTTTCGGTGACGGTGAGGGTGACCCAGCGTGTGGTGGGCGCCGCGATGGCCTGCACCACGGCATCGCGCTCGGTGGTGGCTACGCTCATGCGCCACAGCGCACCGGGCACTTGCCATGTCACGCCCTGACCATCGGCCACGCGCACGGCGTACAGGCCGTCTTGTGCACCCAGCTTTTCTACCAGATCGGGCCGTGTCATGCCCACGCCATGGATGCCCCAGCGTGTGTCGCCAGCGGTCAGCAACCGGTCAAACACCATGGCCTGGTGGGCGCGGTGAAAAGCACCCAGGCCCAGGTGCACCACGCCAGGGGCATGGGCTTTGCGCTTGTACGCCGGGGTTTGAACAGAGGCGGGCAGGGCCGTGAGCGTGGAGGCGGACAGTTTCATGAGCGGTGTCGTTTTGAGGTTGTCATGCTGGACTTGATCCGGTATCCGTGGTTGCGGAAGGCATGGACCCCGGATCAAGTCCGGGGTGACATTCATGGGGTCCGGGGTGACAGTTGTCGGGTCAAGTCCGGGGTGACGTTTGGAGTTTTTTCTCGGATGCTTCGATCTCGGCCCAGGTGGTGTCATCGATCCAGATGCCGGATTTTTCGCGCTCGGCGCGGGCGGTGCGTTCAGGTTCACCCGCCATCTTGACGCCGTCACTGCCGGGCGCATCGGGGCTCTGGTGCAGCCAGTCGGCAAAGGCCAGTGCTTCTTGCTCAAACATGCTTTGTGTGCCCAGACGAACCGGGTCGATCAACAGGGTCAGCATGCCGTTGAGCACGGCGCGTTGGTGGTCGGCTTCGCGGTGCCAGGTGCCGCTGCCTGTGAGTGCGCCGCCCAACAATTCGCAGGCCACGGCCATGCCAAAGCCTTTGTGGTCGCCAAAGGTCATGAGTGCGCCAAACAAGCCGTTGGACTGCGGCACCACCACCACGCCGGGGTCGGTGGTGGGGTGGCCGTGTTCGTCGATCAGGTAGCCGGGCGGCACTTGCTCGCCCTTGTTGTGAGCCACGCGCATCTTGCCTTGCGCCACGCGGCTGGTGGCAAAGTCCAGCACAAACGGGGCACGGTCGCCCATGGGCACGCCGATGCAGCACGGGTTGGTGCCAAAGCGGCCGTCGCCACCGCCAAAGGGCGCGACCACGGGGCGCGAGAGCACGTTGACAAAATGCACCGACACCAGGCCTTGCGCCACGGCCATTTCGGCGAAGTGGCCGATGCGACCCAGGTGGTGCGAGCGGCTCAGGGCCACGGTGCACACGCCGTGCTGTTTGGCGCGTTCAATGCCCATGTGCATGGCTTGCACACCGGTGATCTGGCCGTAGCCGCGCTGGCCGTCCAGGTTGAGCAATGGACCGGTGTCGAGCAGCACCTTCACGCCCGTGTTGGGGCTCAGGCCGCCTTCGAGTACCGCATCCACATAGCGTGGCACCATGCCCACGCCGTGCGAGTCGTGCCCGCTCAGGTTGGCCATGACCAGGTTGTCGGCCACCTGCGCGGCTTCAGCCGGGGCGCTGCCCGCTTGTTCAATGATGTGGGCGACTTTGGTGCGCAGCGCTGCGGCTTGGATGCGTTGACTCATGATGGTCCTTATCGGTCATTGTTTGATTCTTGTCACCCCGGGCTTGACCCGGGGTCCATCTTTGGCAGGGGTCATGTTGTTGGTCCACATGGATCCCGGATCGAGTCCGGGATGACAAATGGGAGTCAGGGATCACAAGGGGATGGCTCACATTACCGCGCCCACTTGCCAAGGCACAAATTCGTTTTGGCCGTAGCCGTGGCGCTCGCTCTTGGTGGGCTCGCCTGAGGCGGCAGCCAACATCATCTCGAAGATGCGTTGCCCCATTTCGGCGATGCTCACCCCGCCGTCCACGATCTCACCGCAGTTCAGGTCCATGTCCTCTTCCTGTTTTTTCCACAGCGCGGTGTTGGTCGAGAACTTGAGGCTGGGCGAGGGTGCGCAGCCGTAGGCACTGCCGCGCCCGGTGGTGAAGCAGATCAGGTTCGCCCCGCCCGCGACCTGGCCCGTGGCACTCACCGGGTCGTAGCCGGGGGTGTCCATGTAGACAAAGCCTTTGGCGGTGACCGGCTCAGCGTATTCGTAGACCGCCTGCAGGTTGCTGGTGCCGCCCTTGGCCACGGCGCCGAGGGATTTTTCGAGGATGGTGGTCAGGCCGCCCGCCTTGTTGCCGGGCGAGGGGTTGTTGTTCATCTCGCCGCCGTTGATGGCGGTGTAGTTTTCCCACCATTTGATGCGCTCGATCAGTTTGTGCGCCACCTCGGGCTTGACCGCACGGCGCGTGAGCAAGTGCTCTGCGCCGTAAATCTCGGGCGTTTCGCTCAGGATCGCGGTGCCGCCATGCTGCACCAGCAGGTCGACCGCCACGCCCAGCGCAGGGTTGGCGCTGATGCCCGAATAGCCGTCCGAGCCGCCGCACTGCAGGCCCACGGTGATGTGCTCGGCGCTGCAAGGCTCGCGGCTGATGGCGTTGGCGCGGGACAGCATTTCTTCAATCAGCTGGATGCCTTTTTCCACCGTCAGGCGTGTGCCCCCTGTGTCCTGGATGTTGAAGACCTTGAGCGTGTCGCCCTCGCGCAGGCTGCTGTGCGCCAGCCAGGTGTTGAGTTGGTTGGCTTCGCAGCCCAGGCCCACCACCACCACGCCCCAGAAGTTGGCGTGGGTGGCATAGCCGGCCAGTGTGCGTTCGAGCAGCTGGATGCCCAAGCCCTCGGTGTCCATGCCGCAGCCCGTGCCGTGCGTCAAGGCGACCACGCCGTCTACATTCGGAAACTTGGCGAGTGCAGCCGGGTTGTTGCGTTTGGAGAAATGGTCGGCAATGGCGCGTGCGGCGGTGGCCGAGCAGTTCACGCTGGAGAGCACGCCGATGTAGTTGCGCGTGGCCACACGACCGTCCGAGCGTTTGTAGCCCATGAAGGTGGCCTGTTTGCGGGCGGGTTCAGGTTTCACGTCTTGGCCAATGGCGTAGTCGCGCTCGAAGTTGCCTTTTTCCGGGCCCATGTTCAGGTTGTGCGTGTGCACATGCTCGCCCGGCGCGATGGGCTGGTGCGCAAAGCCAATGATCTGGTTGTAGCGACGTACCGGCTCGCCCACGGCGATGGCGCGGGTGGCCACCTTGTGGCCTGGCGGGATCAGGCCGCGCACAGGCACGCCCTCGACGGTGCTACCGCTCATGAGTTGGCTGCGCGCGATGACCACGTCATCGGCAGGGTGCAAACGGATGAAGAGATTGGACATGGTTTGAATCGGTTGGGGACGGAGCCGAAGATCTGTTCCGCCAGGTTAATAAAACTGTTTAGGCAACCACAGCACCAGGCTGGGCACATAAGTGATGACGACCAGGCTGCCCAGTAGCGGGAACAGCCAGGGCAGAATGGCCATGGTGGTGCGCTCGACACTGAGCTTGGCCACACGGGCGAGCACAAAGAGCACCATGCCCATGGGCGGGTGCAGCAGACCGATCATCAGGTTGAGCACCATGACCAGACCGAAGTGCACCAGGTCAATGCCCAGTTGCTGGCAAATCGGCACCAGGATCGGCACCAGGATGGTGATGGCAGCGGTGGGCTCCAGGAAGCAGCCTACAAACAGCATCAAGGCATTGGCCAACAGCAGGAACACCCAAGGCTCTTGTGTGAAGCCCAGCACCCAGCTGGAGATGGCTGTCGTCACACCTGTGGCGGTGAGCATCCAGCCAAAAATGCTGGCCGCAGCCACGATGAACAGCACCGTGGCGGTGGTCTCGACCGTGTCCAGGCAGATCTTCACGAACATCTTGAAGTTGAGCGTGCGGTACCAGAAAAAACCCAGCGCAATGGCCCAGACGCATGCGGCAATCGCGCCCTCGGTGGGGGTGAACACGCCGGTGGTCATGCCACCGATCAGGATCACGGGGGTCATGATGGGCAACACGGCCTGAAAGTTGAAAAACTTGTCAGCGGCAAACAAAACGACCAAGGCCACCAGCACGGTGACTTGCGGCGGTGTGCCCATGACGGTGACCAGCCACCAGATGGCCAGCGGCCAGCCCACCACCACAGCGGTTTCAGCCAGAGCCTTGATGACTTTGGGCCATTCGAATTTGACGTCAGCACCCCAGCCATTTTTGTGTGCAAAGTAGGCTACCGTCAGCATCATGAGCAACCCCATCAGGATGCCGGGCAGGATGCCTGCGAGGAACAAGGCGCCCACCGATACGTTGGCCATCATGCCGTAGATCACAAAGGGCAGACTGGGCGGAATGATGGGGCCGAGCGTGGCCGAAGCCGCGGTGACGCCCACTGCAAACTCCGTGCTGTAGCCATGGTCTTTCATGGCTTTGATTTCGATGGTGCCCAAGCCTGCCGCATCGGCAATGGCGGTGCCGCTCATGCCCGCAAACACCACCGAGCCCACCACGTTGACGTGGCCGAGTCCCCCTTTGAGCCAGCCCACCAGGGCCAGCGCATAGTTGTATATGCGGTTGGTGATGCCCGCGTTATTCATCAGGTTGCCGGCCAGAATGAAGAAGGGAACAGCCAGCAGCGGAAAGCTGTCGATGCCCGAGACCATGCGGTGGATCACCACAAAGGGTGGGGAGCTTTGTGCAAACAGCAGGTAAATCAGCGAAGCCCCGGCCATGGCAATGGCCACCGGGATGCCGCCACTCATGAGGAACAGGAAAAGGATCTTCAGCATGGTGAACTTTCTAGGGGCGTTTCAGCGGTCGGTCATTTCGGATTCGGGGCGTTGCAGCACGGTGTAACCCCTTTGCCAATGCACGCGGGCTACCCACACTGCGCGCAGGCACATGGCGGCAAAACCAGCCATGACCACGCCGTAGACCAGGTTCATGGGCAAGTCGATGATGGTCATCTTGTAGCTGCCCAGTTTTTCCATCATCTGACCCGTGAGAAAGGTGGCGGCGGCAAAGAAGGCGATGCGCATGGCATCGACCACCAGGCCCATGGCGCGACCCAGCCAGTCGGGCATGAACCGGTAAAAAAAGTCCACCTGGATGTGGTTGTTTTTGGCCACACCGATCGTGGCGCCCGTGAAGACGGTGGCGATCAACAGATAACGTGCAATTTCTTCAGTCCAGGATGCCGAGTTGTTCAAGGCATAACGTGTGAAAAATTGGTAAAAAACCGTCAATCCCAACAACCAGAAGAAGGCCAGGGCAAACCAGGCTTCGATGGGGGTGCCTGACAAATCGACATCCTCATCGGTGGCGTGAAATTGGCCATCGTCGCCCATGACTTTGGGCATAGCGTCGAGGTCTGGGAGGTTGCTCATGGGGTGTCTTTCAAATCGATGACAGCGGTCAGCCGACAGCCGCAGACCCAGCGCGATGCGCCCGGTCTGCGGTGTTCAGGCAGAACGACTTACTTGGCGGCCTGAATCTTGTCGAAGTCAGACTGTGTAAAGCCCATCGAAGTCAGGGGCTTGTTTTTCAGGACAGCGTCCTGGAAAGACTTGCGGTCCACCTGCACGATTTGCAGGCCTTTTTTCTTGAACTCGTCCACCAATTCGGCCTCACGCGCCTTGATCTTGGCGGTGGCACGCACGGCGGCTTCTTGGGTCACATCGGTGAACATCTTCTTCTCGGCGTCGCTGAGCTTGTTCCACAGATGCGGTGCGATTTGGGTGGTCAAACCATCCACGATGTGGCCGGTGAGCATGATGGCCTTTTGCACTTCAAAGAACTTTTTGGCTTCGATGGTGGTCAAAGGGTTTTCTTGGGCTTCCACGGTGCCGTTTTGCAGGGCCAGATAGACCTCGGCAAAAGCAATGGGTGTGGGGTTGGCGCCGCAGGCCTCAGGCGTGGCGCGGTAAGCTGGCACATCGGGCACGCGGATTTTGATGCCCTTCATGCCAGCGCAGTTGGTGAAAGGCTTTTGGGCTGTCGTGTGGCGTGCGCCGTAGTAGGTGTAGGCCGTGACCTGAATGCCGGTCTTGGCGCGGAATTCGTTGACCATTTCCTGGAACACCGGGCTCTTGGAGTAGGCGATCAGGTGGTCCCCATCGCGGAAGATGAAGGGGTAGTAGGCGATGCCAAAGCGGGGATACGTGCGAGCCGCGAATGACGGGCCGCTGATGATCATGTCCACCGTGCCCAGCGTCAGGCCCTGGTTGATGTCGGTTTCCTTGCCCAGTGTGGAGGCGGGGAAGACCTGGATATCAAACTTGCCATTGCTGCGCTTTTTGATTTCTTCAGCCGCCCACACCGACTCGGTGTGGTAGGGCTCTGATGTCTCGTAGACGTGGGCCCACTTGAGTTTTTGCTGGGCTTGCGCACCTGTGCTCATCAGCAAGGTGCCCATGGCCATCACGCCCAATGCGGCCAGGGTCTTCAGTGCGAATCGTTTGCTCATCGTTGTCTCCTCGTTGGGTTTGGAAAAAGTTGCTGACGCGGGAACAGAAAATCACCCTAGCGGGCGGGTGCGCGGCGCCAGCTCGCGCTGTATCTTTTGTGGGCTAGCTTCAGGTGTTTTTGCATGGCTTTGCGGGCTGCACTGCTGTCTCGCGCTTCGATAGCGTGCATCACTTCCTGGTGTTCTGCAATGGCGGTTTGCCATGAGGCGGGGTGTTCAAAATAATCCCCCAGCCGCTCAAACAAGGGGCCGTTGCGGGCCATCCAGTAGCGCTGTACCGTGTCCAGTAGCACGCTGTTGCCGCAGGCTTGGGCAATGGCTTCGTGAAACGCTTCATCGCCCTGACGCGGAACTTCATCCCGCGCGGCTTCGAGCCTCATTTGTTGCAGCCCGTTTTTGATGGCTTTGAGGTCGGCTTTTTTGGCATGGGTTGCGGCCAGCGCTGCCACTTCGGCCTCCACCACAATGCGGGCGCTCATGACTTCCAGTGGCCCCCAGTTGGCGGGGGTGTTGTCGTCCAGTTCGGCCGGGGCCGCGATCGGTTTGGCGGTCGAGTGTTGCCGCACATAGATGCCGGAGCCGGTGCGCACCTCGATCATGCCTTCCACCTCCAGTGCAATCAGGGCCTCGCGCACCGAGGGACGGCTCACACCGAGTTGCACCGCCAGATCGCGCTCGGCGGGTAAGCGTGAACCCAGCGCAAACTCGCCCGAAGCCATCAGTTGCCGCAGTTGCTCGGCAATCTGTCGGTAAAGGCGTTGGGGTTCAACGGTTTGAAGGGGCATGGCGCGAATCAGGGATAACGTGAATTGGACAAGTGGTCAGACCAGTTGCAGAATCATCACATGTTCAAAAGCCATTGCAACTCCGCACAAACCCGCATGGGGCGTGTCGCAGAAACGACCTGTGACAGGCCGCGTCTGTCGCATGCTGGCGCTCATTGAGACCTTTGCCGCAGGCCTGACCTGTCCACTTCAACTGATCAACACCCCTTCTCAAGCTGTCCCAGATGCCCCTTGTCACCATTGACCGCGTGAGCCTTCGGCAAGTCAACCTGCCGCCCAAGGTGTTGCGCACCGACGCCATCCAGTCCTTCGTGACGCAAGAGACCCTCTTGCTCACGCTGCACTGCAGCGACGGCATCTCGGCCACGGGTTATGCCTACACGATTGGCACAGGGGGATCGTCGGTGATTGCTTTGCTCAAGGACCATTTGGTTCCGCGCCTTATCGGGCGTGATCCGGTGATGGTCGAAGCGATCTGGAAAGATTTGTTTTTCCACACCCACGCCACTGCGGTGGGGGCCATGACCAGCTTGGCGCTGGCCTGTGTCGACACGGCCTTGTGGGACTGGCGTGCGCAAAGTCAGGGCTTGCCGCTGTGGCAGTTGCTGGGCGGGGCGCAAGCGCGTGTGCCACTCTACACCACCGAAGGCGGCTGGTTGCATTTATCGCCTGAGGCGCTGGTGGACCAAACCCTCGAGGCGCAAGCCCAAGGCTACAAAGGGGCCAAGATCAAGATTGGTCGTCCGCATGTCAGCGAAGACGTGGCGCGTCTGAGTGCCGTGCGTGACGCTGTGGGACCAGGCTTTGAGTTGATGACCGATGCGAACCAGGGCTTCAACCGTGCCGAGTCCGTGCGCCGTGCGCGGGCCTTCGATGGTCTGGGGCTGGCGTGGATGGAAGAGCCCTTGCCTGCCGAAGACGTTTCGGGGCATCGGCAGTTGCGCGAGCATACCCCCATTCCTGTGGCAGTCGGTGAGTCGATGTACCACCCGATGCAGTTCCGTGAGTATCTGGAGCAAGGCGCCTGCTCGATTGTGCAGCCCGATGTGGCCCGCATTGGCGGCATCACGCCCTGGATCAAAACTGCGCACCTGGCCGAGGCGTTTGACGTGGCGGTGTGCCCGCACTTCTTGATGGAGTTGCATGTGAGCCTGTGCGCGGCTGTGCCCAACGCGACCTGGGTCGAATACATCCCGCAGCTCGACGACATCACCACCTCGCGCATGCAGGTGCAAGGCGGCTTTGCCTTGCCACCCGACACACCCGGTCTGGGCATCGCCTGGGACTGGACCGCCATCACAGCAAGACAAACCACCCATCTGGAGATTCAAGCAGCATGAGACTCAAAGGAAAAATCGCACTGATCACTGCCGCTGGGCAAGGCATTGGCCAGGCCGCCGCATTGGCCATGGCTGCCGAGGGCGCCACGGTGTACGCCACCGATGTGAATCCCGAGCTGCTCAAGGCCTACCAAGGGGTGGCCAACGTGCACACGGCGGTGTTGAATGTGCTCGACAAAAAAGCCATCACCGCCCAGGTGGCGAGCATGGACCGCATCGACATCCTTTTCAACTGCGCAGGCTTTGTGCACAACGGCAACATCGAGTTGGCCACTGACGAGGACTGGGAATTTGCCTTCAACCTGAATGTGCGTTCGCAGTTCTGGATGATCCAGGCGGCCATTCCCAAAATGGTGGCGCAGTTTCAGAAGGACGGCCACGGTGGCAGCATCATCAACATGGCGAGCGTCTGCTCCAGTGTCCGTGGTTTGCCCAACCGCTTTGTTTATGGTGCCAGCAAAGCAGCCGTGATTGGCCTGACCAAGAGCGTGGCGGCCGACTATGTGCGCCAGGGCATCCGCTGCAACTGCATTTGCCCCGGCACCGTGGACACGCCTTCGCTGCAAGACCGCATCAACAGCTACGCCGATCCGGTGCAAGCGCGTCAGGATTTCATCAACCGCCAACCCATGGGGCGACTGGCGCAGGCGCACGAGATTGCACCCATCGTCACATTCCTGGCTTCCGACGAGTCCATCTTCGCCACAGGCAATGCCTACATGGTCGACGGTGGCATGACCATTTGATTTTTTCAGAAAGACACACATGAACTTGCTCGACATGAAAGGCCGCCACGCGGTCATCACCGGTGGCGCTACCGGTTTGGGTTTTGCCATCGCGCAGCGCATGCTGGCTTCGGGTGCCCGCGTCACGATCTGGGACCGCGATGCAGCTGGTATGGCCAAAGCCGCTGAGCAGCTGCGCCAAGGGCAGTTGGGTGCCGTGGTCAACACGGTGCAGGTGGACGTGGCCGACCACGCCTCGGTGGTGAATGCCACCGCGCAAACCACGGCCTTGGCCGGTGTGGATGTGCTGGTCAACAGCGCGGGCATCACGGGGCCCAATGTCAAAGTGTGGGACTACCCGGTGGACGCGTGGAAGCAGGTGTTCGATGTGAACGTGCATGGCCTGTTCCATTGCTGCCGCGAACTCAGCGCCCACATGAAGGCGCGCAACTACGGCCGCATCGTCAACATCGCCTCGGTGGCGGGCAAGGACGGCAACCCCAACGCCAGCGCTTACAGTGCGAGCAAGGCGGCGGTCATTGGCCTGACCAAATCGTTGGGCAAGGAACTGGCCGACACGGGCGTGCGCGTGAACTGTGTCACCCCGGCGGCTGTGAAGACGGCGATCTTTGATCAAATGACGCCCGAGCACATCCAGTTCATGCTCTCCAAGATTCCGATGGCCCGCTTTGGCGAGCCCGAGGAAGTCGCCGCCATGGTGACCTGGCTGAGCACCGAAGACTGTTCCTTCTCCACCGGCGCGGTCTTTGACCTGTCCGGTGGCCGCTCCACGTATTGATTTTTTTGAAAACTGAAAGGCAACTATGAAACTCGTTCGCTATGGCCAACCCGGCAAAGAAAAACCAGGTCTGATCGACGCCGAAGGCCGCTTGCGCGACCTCAGCGGCGTGGTCAAAGACATCTCGCCCGATGTGCTGAATGACAAGGCCCTGGCCAAACTGGCCAAGGTCAAAACCGACAAGCTGCCCTTGGTGCGCGGCAAAAAACGCTTTGGCACCCCCATCTCCTACACCAGCAAGTTCATCGCCATTGGCCTGAACTACGCCGACCACGCTGCCGAGTCGAACATGCCCATCCCGGCCGAACCCATTGTGTTCACCAAGGCCATCTCTTGCATTCAGGGCGCGAACGACGATGTCATGCTGCCCAAAGGCTCCAAGAAGACCGACTGGGAGGTTGAACTGGGCATCGTCATCGGCACCCGTGCCCGCTATGTGTCGCAAAAGGATGCGCTCAACCATGTAGCCGGTTACTGCGTGGTCAACGACGTGAGCGAGCGTGAATACCAGCTCGAACGCGGCGCCACCTGGGACAAGGGCAAGGGTTGCGACACCTTTGGCCCCGTGGGCCCCTGGCTGGTCACGCGCGATGAAGTGCCCAACCCCCAAGCGCTGAGCATGTGGCTCGACGTCAATGGCGTGCGTTACCAGACCGGCAACACCAAGACCATGATCTTCGGCGTGGCCAAGTTGGTCAGCTACGTGAGCCAGTTCATGACACTGGAGCCGGGCGACATCATCACCACAGGCACACCACCCGGCGTGGGCATGGGCGTCAAGAAGGACGGCAAGCCCGCGCCTGTGTTCTTGAAGCGCGGCGACGTGATGCATTTGGGCATCGAAGGTCTGGGCGAGCAAACCCAGAAAGTCGTGGCTTTCAAGGCTTGATGCTTCTGAGGCGGCGGTGAGTCACCCGCGACTCGCATGAACTCGTCACCCCCGACTTGATCGGGGGTCCATGTCTTCGTCGACCATGGATACCCGGTCAAGCCGGGTATGACAAAAACCTCGTCACCCCCGACTTGACCGGGGGTCTAGGACTTCGGTGCTTTCACCGGGCCGCTGCTCCTGATTTACCCTTGATCGGCGAAGTGGTTTGTGTTTTCGGTTGATTTTCGTGCAAAATAGAACGATCGTTCTTTTTTGTGCGCCATGACCGAATCCAAAAAACCTTCCAAAGTCGAAAGATTGCCTGCGCCAGAAGCCGGTCGGCGGGTGCTCATCAAAGGCCAGCAAACCAAGGCTGTGATCATCGACGCCGCCCTGGGCCTGGCCTCGCAGATTGGTCTGGAGGGCTTGTCGATTGGCGCAGTGGCCGAAGTCACGGGCATGAGCAAGTCGGGCGTGTTTGCCCACTTCGGCTCGCGAGAAGAGCTGCAAATTTCCGTCATCCGCGAATACCACGACCGTTTTGAGGCCGAGGTGTTTTACGCGGCCATGCAAAAACCCCGTGGCGTGCCACGTCTGCAGGCGCTGTTTGACAACTGGATGGTACAGACCTCGGCCGAGATCGATTCGGGTTGCATCTACATCAGCGGTGCTGTGGAGTTTGACGACCGCACCGGTCCCGTGCGCGATGCACTGGCGTCTTCGGTGGCCACTTGGCAAACTGCCTTGCGCCGCGCCGTTGAACTGGCTCAGGAAGAGGGCCAACTCAGCCGTGCGTCGGACGCGCACCAGATCGCTTTTGAAATCCATGGCCTGATTCTGGCGCTGCATTACGAGGCCCGCTTTTTGCGCAACCCGAACGCTGCCGACCGCGCCCGCCAAGGCTTTCAGCACATTCTGGCCCGCTATGCAGGGCCGGGCACACCCCCCGAGCCCGCGCCAGCCAGCGCTGCCAAGTCGCCCAAGCTGGTGGCCGTGCCCAAAGCCCGCCGCAAGCCGGCGAACGATTGATTTCCCCCAAGATCTTCACTGACACACCGATTCAAGGAGTCCCCTCATGCCCGTCTACAACCCACCCCTTCGCGACATGCAGTTTGTCTTGCACGAGTTGCTCAACGTGAGTGCAGAACTCAAGGCCTTGCCCAAGCATGCCGACACCGATGCGGACACCATCAACGCCGTGCTCGAAGAAGGCGGCAAGTTCGCAGCCGAAGTGGTCTTTCCTTTGAATATTTCGGGCGACACCCAAGGCTGCCAGCTCAACCGCGACACGCACGAAGTCAAAGCCCCCGATGGGTTCAAGGCAGCTTACGAGCAGTACGTGGCCGGTGGCTGGCCATCGCTGAGCTGCGACCCCGAGTTCGGTGGTCAGGGTCTGCCCTTTGTGGTCAACCAGTGCTTTTACGAAATGCTCAACTCGGCCAACCAGGCCTGGACCATGTACCCGGGCTTGAGCCATGGGGCCTACGAGTGCCTGCACGCGCATGGCACGCCTGAGCAAAAAGCGCTGTACCTGCCCAAGCTGACCAGTGGCGAGTGGACCGGCACCATGTGCCTGACCGAGCCGCATTGCGGCACCGATTTGGGGCTCTTGCGCACCAAGGCCGAGCCCCAAGCCGATGGCACTTACAAGCTCAGCGGCCAGAAGATTTTCATCAGCGCAGGCGAGCACGACCTGGCCCCCAACATCGTGCACCTGGTGCTGGCCCGTTTACCCGATGCGCCCCCCGGCAGCAAAGGCATCAGCCTGTTCATCGTGCCCAAATTCAAGGTGGCTGCCGATGGCAGCATGGGCGAGCGCAATGGCATTTACTGCGGTGGCCTGGAGCACAAAATGGGCATCCACGGCAACGCCACGTGCCAGATGGTTTTGGACGAGGCCGTGGGCACCCTGGTGGGGCAGCCCAACAAAGGCCTGGCGGCGATGTTCGTGATGATGAACGCCGCCCGTCTGGGCGTGGGCAACCAGTCGCTGGGCCTGACCGAAGTGGCGTATCAAAACGCTTTGGCCTATGCCAAGGACCGTGTGCAAATGCGCTCGCTGACCGGCGTGAAGGCGCCTGGCAAACCGGCCGATCCGATCATCGTTCACCCCGATGTGCGCCGCATGCTCATGACGGCCAAGGCCTATGCCGAAGGTGGCCGTGCGCTCGCTTGCTACTGCGCCTTGCTCCTCGACAAAGAGCTCAACCACCCCGACGAAGCCGTGCGTGCCGAAGCCGCCGAAGTCGTGGCCCTGCTCACGCCCATCGTGAAGGCCTTCACCACCGACAACGCCTGGGAAGCCACCTCGGCCTGCCAGCAGGTGTTTGGCGGCCACGGCTACATCAAGGAGTGGGGCATGGAGCAGTTTGTGCGCGACGCCCGCATCAACATGATCTACGAAGGCACCAACACCATCCAGTCGCTCGACTTGCTGGGCCGCAAAGTGTTGGGCAACCAGGGCGCTACGCTCAAGAAGTTCGGCAAACTGGTCGAGCAGTTGGTCAAAGCCGAAATGGCCAACGAAGCCATGGGCGAATTCATCAAGCCGTTGGCCGACTTGGGCCAAAAGCTCACGCAACTCACCGGCGAAGTGGGCATGAAAGCCATGAGTAACGCCGACGAAGTGGGCGCGGCCGCAGTGGACTACCTGCGCGTGGTGGGTCACCTGGTGCTGGGCTACTTCTGGGCCCGCTCGGCGCAAATCGCCCTGGCCAAGCTGGCCGAGGCCGAAGAGGAAGCACAGCGCCCCGACCCGTTCTACCAGGCCAAGCTGCAGACGGCGCGTTTTTACTTCACCCGCCTGATGCCCGAAACCTCCACCTTGATGCGCCGAATCCGTGCGGGCAGCGATGTGCTGATGGACACCGACGCTGCGCTGGCATGATCGGAAACTTCAGGAGTTGAACCATGAAAAACATTTTCCGCACAAGCGCCCTGGTCGTCCTGGGCTGCATGGCTGTGGCAGCCCAGGCCAACAGCCCGGTGGGTCGTTGGCACACGATTGACGACAAGACCGGCGAGACCAAGAGCGTGGTCACCATCGAAGACGCAGGCGGCGTGCTGCGCGGCAAGGTCAGCCAGATCCTGCGCAAGGACGCCGACCCAGCGGCCAAGTGCGGCCTGTGCAAGGACGACCGCAAAGACCAGACCATTTTGGGTATGGAAATCATCCGGGGTGTCAAAAAGTCTGCGGGTAACGACTACTGGGACGGCGGTGAGATCCTCGACCCGGAAGAGGGCAAGCTGTACCGCGTGCGACTGACGCCGGTCGAGGGGGGCGCGAAACTTCAAGTGCGCGGTTTTCTGGGCCCTTTCTGGCGCAACCAGTTGTGGGTCAAGGCCCCCTGACCCTATCACATTCCAAACTGCCGCCCCATGGGGCGGCCTTTCCATTTTTGAGGCAAGCACCATGTCTGACATCCTGACCCACACCGACGCGGGGGTGATGACCATCACCTTCAACCGCCTGGACAAAAAGAACTCCATCACCGCAGCCATGTACGCCGCGATGGCCGATGCCGTGGCCCAGGCTGCTGCCGACCCCGCTGTGCGGGTGGTTGTGTTCCAGGGGCATGAGAGCATCTTCAGCGCGGGCAACGACATTGGCGACTTTCTGAACCAGCCGCCGACCACGCAAGAGTCGCCCGTGTTCCGTTTTTTGCGTGGTATTGCCACCTTCGAAAAACCGCTGCTCGCCGCCGTGGCCGGGCCTGCAGTGGGCATTGGCACCACCATGCTGTTCCATTGCGACCTGGTTTATGCAGGTGACAACGCCGCGTTTTCCATGCCTTTCGTCAACCTGGGCCTGTGCCCCGAAGCGGCGTCCAGCCTGCTGGTGCCCCGCATGTTCGGCTACCACCGCGCCGCCGAAGCCCTGTTGATGGGCGAGCCGTTTTTTGCCGAAGCGGCGCAAGAGGTCGGCTTGGTCAACCGCGTCGTGCCGCCCACCGAGGTCAACGGCTACGCGCAGGCGCAAGCCCGCAAGCTGGCCGCCAAGCCCTTGTCATCCCTGATTGAGACCAAGCGCTTGATGAAGGGCGGCAACCAGCAGGAAGTGCTGCAAAAGATGGACGAAGAAGGTCAAAGTTTTGGCCGCATGCTGCGCGAGCCGGCCGCCAAAGAGGCCTTTGGTGCCTTCATGGAAAAACGCAAGCCCGACTTCAGCAAAGTCTGAAGTTAGGACCCCGCAGGGCAAGACCGAGAGGTCTTGGGCGTTTTCGTTAAAAACGCAAGCCCGACTTTTCGAAGCTGTGAACCGACGGGGTAGCGCAGCGCCTTTCTTCAATAGAATCGCTGAATGCCCCAACGTTCATCTGCCCCCGTCGTTCTGGAACCCGAATACATTGAGGGCTTTCGCCAGATCTACGAAGAAAAAATCGTCTTCAACCAAACCCTGGGCCTGAAACTGGTCAAGGTCACGCCTGAGGGCGTGGAGGCCCGCATCGACATGCGGCCCGAATTGGTGGGGCATTTTGCCTACAACCGCATCCACGGCGGCGTCATCAGCGCGGTGCTCGATGCGATTGGCAGCGCAGCCGTGATGGCGGCGCTGGCGGCCAAACACATGGACGAGCCGCCCGCCAAACGCCTGGAGCGCTTTGCCAAGCTGGGCACCATCGATTTGCGGGTGGATTATTTGCGCCCCGGCATCGGCGAGCACTTCACCATCACCGCCAACGCCCTGCGCGTGGGCTCGCGGGTCGGGTCGTCCCGCATGGAGTTTTGCGGGCCCGATGGCACCTTGATGTCCACGGGCGCAGCAGCCTACATCGTGTCCTGATCGCCAGCAGCCGATTCACTCGGCCGGCACGGGCCGGGGCTTGCCCTGCTCGTCCACGGCCACATAGGTCAGGTTCGCTTCGGTGACCTTGATGTACTGGCCCTGCAGCTGAAAGCGCTCGGCAAAGACCTCGACTTTCACGGTGACCGAGGTGCGGCCCACACGCACGATGCGCGAGAAAAACGACAGGATGTCGCCCACCTTGACGGCCTGCTTGAAGATGAACTCGTTCACCGCCACCGTCACCATGCGGCCGCGCACGCGCCGGGCAGGCAGCACCGCACCCGCCAAGTCCACTTGCGCCATGACCCAGCCGCCGAAGATGTCGCCACTGGCATTGCAGTCGGCGGGCATGGGGATGACCTTGAGCACCAGCTCCTGGTCGGTGGGCAAAGCCACGGTGTTCGTGTGTGGGGCGTCAGACATGGGCACAATCGGTGGTTAACATCAAAACCGGATTGTCCCTTATGCGCCACCACGGCGAAACTGCCGCCTCTGCTTCTCCTCATTCCGCCAATCCTGCCGCAAAGCCTGGCCAGGCGACTCAGCCGCCAGCGGGTGGCGATTGGAAGACCCTGTCGCGCCTCCTGCCTTATTTGTGGCAGTACAAATGGCGTGTGGTCATCGCCCTCGGCTTGATGGTGGCTGCCAAGCTGGCCAACGTGAGCGTGCCTTTGCTGCTCAAGGAACTGGTCGACGCCATGAGCCTCAAGCCCGGCAACCCGCAAGCGGTGTTGGTGGTGCCGGTGGCGCTGCTGGTGGGTTATGGTGCTTTGCGTTTGCTGACGTCGGCCTTCACCGAATTGCGCGAGCTGGTGTTTGCCAAAGCCACGCAAGGCGCTTCGCGCAGCATCGCCTTGCAAACCTTCGAGCACCTGCATGCCCTGAGCCTGCGCTTTCATTTGGCACGGCAAACCGGTGGCATGACGCGTGACATCGAACGCGGCGTGCGCGGCATCGAGTCGCTGATTTCGTATTCGCTCTACAGCATCATCCCCACGCTGATCGAAGTGGGGCTGGTGCTGACGATTCTGGCGGTCAAGTTTGACGCCTGGTTCGCGGGCATCACGCTGCTGGCCTTGGCCTTATACATCTTTTTCACCGTGCGTGTGACTGAATGGCGCACGCAGTTTCGCAAGCAGGCCAACGAGTTCGACTCGGCCGCGCACACCCGCGCCATCGATTCGTTGTTGAATTACGAGACCGTCAAATACTCTGGCAACGAGCGCTTCGAAGCCAGTCGGTACGACGAGAGCCTGGAGCGCCTGCGCCTGGCGCGGCTCAAGGCCCAGACCACCTTGTCGGTGCTCAACACCGGGCAGCAGCTCATCATCGCCGCAGCCCTGGTGGCCATGCTCTGGCGAGCCACCGAGGGGGTGGTGGCCGGACGCATGACCTTGGGGGATCTGGTCATGATCAACGCCTTCATGATCCAGCTCTACATTCCGCTCAACTTTTTGGGTGTGCTTTACCGCGAGATCAAGCAAAGCTTGACCGATCTGGACAAGATGTTTGTGCTGATGGACCGCGAGCGCGAGGTTGCCGATGTGCCCGGCGCACCTGCGCTGGCCTTGCAGGGTGCGCCCGATGTGGTGTTTGACCGCGTGTCGTTCGCCTACGAGAGCGACCGCCCGATCCTGAAAGACATCAGCTTCACGATCCCCGCCGGTAAAACGGTCGCTGTGGTCGGCCCTTCGGGCTCGGGCAAGTCCACGCTGGCGCGTTTGATGTTCCGCTTCTATGACGTGCAGCAAGGCTTCATTCGCATTGCAGGGCAGGACATCCGGCAGGTCACGCAAGCCAGCGTGCGCCAGGCGCTGGGCATCGTGCCGCAAGACACCGTGTTGTTCAACGACACGGTGGCCTACAACATCGCCTATGGCCGCCCCGGGGCCAGCCAGGCCGAAATCGAGGGCGCGGCGCGTTCGGCCCGCATCCACGATTTCATTGCTTCCACGCCCAAGGGTTACCAGACTTCGGTGGGCGAGCGGGGCCTGAAGCTCTCAGGGGGAGAAAAGCAGCGCGTGGCGATTGCCCGCACCTTGCTCAAGAACCCGCCGATTCTGGTGTTTGACGAAGCCACGTCGGCGCTGGACTCGGCCAACGAACGCGCCATCCAGGCCGAGCTGGCCAGCGTGGCGCAAAACAAAACCACCTTGGTGATCGCGCACCGCTTGTCGACGGTGGTCGATGCGCACGAGATTTTGGTGATGGAGGCCGGGCAAATCATTGAGCGTGGCAACCATGCGCAGTTGTTGGCGCAACAAGGTCGCTACGCCAGCATGTGGGCCTTGCAGCAGTCGGCAGATTGATGGGGATGTTTCAGCGATGGAAACCAAATGGCTTGAAGACTTTGTGAGTTTGGCCGAAACCCGAAGTTTCAGCCGCTCGGCCCAGTTGCGCCACGTCACGCAGCCCGCGTTTTCGCGGCGCATCCAGTCGCTGGAGGCCTGGGCCGGGGCTGATCTGGTGGACCGCAGCTCCTACCCCACCAAACTCACGCCCGCGGGCGAGACGCTCTATGCGCAGGCGCTGGAGCTGCTGCAATCCCTGCAAAACACCCGGGCCATGCTGCGTGGGCACAACTCGGCCGGGCAGGACTTCATCGAGTTTGCGGTGCCGCACACCTTGGCGTTCACTTTTTTCCCGTCCTGGGTGGCGGGTTTGCGCGAGAGCTTTGGTCCGATCAAGAGCCGTCTGATTGCCTTGAACGTGCACGACGCGGCCATGCGTTTGGCCGAAGGTGGTTGCGATTTGCTGATCGTGTACCACCATCCTTCACAACCTTTGCAACTCGATGCCGAGCGTTACGACATGGTGGTGTTGGGTGCCGAGTCCATTGCCCCTTATGTCAAAGCCCCAACCGAAGGGGCCCAGCTGGGCAGTCTGCCGGGGACACCCGCTCGGCCTTTGCCTTATCTGGGGTATGCACCCGGCGCTTATCTGGGCAGTGTGACGGATTGGATACTCAAGCAATCGGGCACACCGATTCACCTGGACCGGGTGTATGAAACCGACATGGCAGAAGGCCTGAAAGTCATGGCTTTGCAGGGCCATGGCATCGCGTTTTTGCCCGAAAGTGCCGTGCGCAAGGAGGTGCAAAACGGCGCTCTGGTGGAGGCCCATTTGCCGGGGGGGCAAAGTTTGTCCCTGACCATGGAGGTCCGGGCTTACCGGGCCAAACCAGGACCCAAAACCAGTCCCCAGCATCCGGCCCACGAGCTTTGGCAGCATTTGACGCAAGAAAACCAGTTGCCGGCAGGGGGTTGATGGCTTCTGGCATCCCGTTATGCGTTTTTTGCATTAATCTTCCGGGTACACCCTGATGACTGGATACACTCCGGATAACTATAGTGACGGCTTGTCTGCGGCGGGCATGTTTTGTGCTGCTGCTCTGGATGGCCGGGTCTGTCGCCGTGTCATGATGGTGCATCCGTGCCCAAGTTCGGCACGGTTTAACGTTCGCCCTTTTGGCGATTTTTTGGAGAAATGAATGAAAAAACAATTGTTCGCTGCGGCGATCGCTGCTTTGGCCTGTGTGGCCGCTCAAGCCGACACCATCGCCAAAGTCAAGAACTCGGGCACGATCACCATGGGTGTGCGCGATTCCTCCGGCGCACTGTCTTACACCTTGGGTGACGGCAAGTACGCCGGCTTCCACTATGAAATCTGCCAGCGCATCATTGGCAATCTGGAAAAAGCCGTCGGCAAGAAAGTCGAAGTCAAGTTCCAGTCCGTGACCTCGCAAAACCGCATTCCTTTGGTGCAAAACGGCACCGTGGACATCGAGTGCGGCTCGACCACCAACAACGCTGCACGTCAAAAAGACGTGGCCTTTGTGGTGACCACTTATGTGGAAGAAGTGCGTATCGCTGTGAAAACCAACTCCGGCATCACCTCGATCGCCCAGCTCAAAGACAAGAACGTGGCCACGACCACTGGCACCACGTCTGTGCAGTTGCTGCGCAAGCACGAGCGTGCCAACGGCATTGACTTCAAGGAAATCTTTGGCAAGGACCACGCCGACAGCTTTCTGCTCCTCGACTCGGGCCGCGCCGATGCCTTCGTGATGGATGGCTCGATCCTGGCGGGCAACATCGCCAACGCCAAGAACCCTGCTGACTTCAAGATCGTGGGCGAAGTGTTGTCGGTGGAACCCATCGCCATCATGATCCGCAAGGACGACCCCGCCTTCAAGAAACTGGCCGACGACACCGTGCGTGATCTGGTCAAGAGCGGCGAGATGAACAAGTTGTGGGACAAATGGTTCCTGCAACCCATCCCACCCAAGAACGTCAAGATTGGTCTGGCTTTGAGCGACAGCACCAAGGCCGCATGGGCCAACCTGAACGACAAGCCTGCTGAAGACTACGCCAAGAAGTAATTTTTCAAGGCGCTGAGCAAACCCCGCCGGGGATAACTTGGGCGGGGTTTCTTTTTTGGGGTGTTGAAATTCCCCTCTTTGCAGGAATGAAACTATGACGTGGGATTGGCAGGTTTTTTTAAGCGATGACGGCAGTGGCCGCACCTACCTGGAATGGATGCTGGAAGCCTGGCGCTGGACGCTGGCCGTGGCAGGCAGTTCCTGGTTGGTCGCGATGGTGGTAGGCGCCGTGGTGGGCACGCTGCGCACCTTGCCTGGCAGGCCAGTGGTGTCGGCCCTGGCTAACGCCTGGGTAGAGCTGTTTCGCAACATTCCGCTGCTGGTGCAAATTTTCTTGTGGTACTTCGTAGTGCCTAAAATATTTCCGGCTTTTCAACAGGTGCCTGGCTTTTTGCTGGTCGTGTTTGGCCTGGGCTTTTTTACCTCGGCACGGATTGCCGAGCAGTTTCGTGCGGGTATCCAGGCCTTGCCCAAGGGGCAGCGCTATGCGGCCATGGCCATGGGTTTCACCACCGCGCAGTCTTATCGGTATGTGATTTTGCCCATGGCGTTTCGCATCATCTTGCCGCCGCTGACCAGCGAGTCGATGAACCTGCTGAAAAACTCCTCTGTGGCCTTTGCCGTGTCGATTGCCGAGCTGACGATGTTTGCGATGCAGGCGCAGGAGGAAACCTCGCGCGGCATCGAGGTGTACTTGGCCGTCACGGCTTTGTACGCCTTGTCGGCGTTTGCCGTGAACCGCGTGTTTGCGGTCATCGAAAAGAAAATGCGCGTGCCAGGCTTCATCGTTTCGGCCGGAACGGGAGGGCACTGACATGTTGGGACTCGATTTTTCCTATTTCGATCTGGAAGTCCTGCGCAAGTTCGTGCTGGGCGGATTGCTCTTCAGCGTGCAACTGACCATCACCGCCACCATTGGCGGCGTGATCTTTGGCACCTTGCTGGCCTTGATGCGTTTGTCTGGCTCGAAAATTCTGGCCTTGCCTGCCACCATCTACGTCAACGGCATGCGCTCGGTGCCGCTGGTCATGGTGATCCTGTGGTTCTATTTGCTCATGCCCTTTGTGATCGGGCGACCCATTGGGGCCGAGTGGTCGGCCATCATCACCTTTGTGGCTTTTGAGGCGGCTTACTTCAGCGAGATCATGCGAGCGGGCATCCAGTCGATCCCGCGCGGTCAGGTGTTTGCCGGGCAGGCTCTGGGCATGACCTATGGCCAGAACATGCGTCTGGTGATTTTGCCGCAGGCCTTTCGCAACATGCTGCCGGTGCTGCTGACGCAGACCATCATCTTGTTCCAGGACACTTCGCTCGTTTATGCGATTGGCGCTTACGACTTGCTCAAGGGCTTCACCAATGCCGGCAAGATTTATGGCCGCTCGGAAGAGGCCTACATCCTGGCGGCTGTCGTTTATTTTGTGATCTGTTTTGCTCTGTCCTGGAGCGTCAAGCGCCTGCAGGCCAGGATCGCCATCGTGCGCTGATGCACGTGCTGAATTTGGGGAATGAAAATGATTGAAATCAAAAATGTGTCCAAGTGGTACGGCCCGGTGCAGGTGCTCAACGACTGCTCGGTGAGCATCAATAAGGGCGATGTGGTGGTGGTCTGCGGCCCTTCGGGCTCGGGCAAGTCCACCCTCATCAAAACCGTCAACGGCCTCGAACCCGTGCAGAAAGGCAGCATCCATGTGGATGGCGTGTCGCTGATGGACGCGGGCACCGATCTGCCCAAGCTGCGCTCCCGCGTGGGCATGGTGTTCCAGAGTTTTGAACTCTTTCCGCACTTGTCGGTGACCGAGAACCTGACGATTGCCCAGGTCAAGGTGCTGGGGCGATCCGAGGAGGAAGCCCGGGAGCGAGGCCTGAAGATGCTGGACCGCGTGGGCTTGCTGGCGCACAAGGACAAGTTCCCTGGGCAGTTGTCAGGCGGCCAGCAGCAGCGCGTGGCGATTGCCCGCGCCTTGTCGATGGACCCGATCGTGATGCTCTTTGACGAGCCGACTTCGGCGCTCGACCCCGAGATGGTGGGCGAAGTGCTGGACGTGATGGTGCAGCTGGCCAACGAGGGCATGACCATGATGGTGGTCACCCACGAAATGGGTTTTGCCCGCAAGGTCGCCAACCGCGTGATCTTCATCGACGTGGGTGGCCGGATTCTGGAGGACTGCTCGAAGGACGAGTTCTTCAACCACCCCGAGAATCGCCAGCCGCGCACCAAGGACTTTTTGAACAAGATCCTGCAGCACTGAGAGACTCAACCGCTCGTCACACCCGGCTTGTTCGGGTGTCCATTTCTAAAGATTTAGTTGTGTCGGTTGGTGTTTTTTAGAGTGCGTTGGCCGGGATTGCGCCCGGCAGTGCACTCACTTTCTTTGCTTCGCCAAAGAAAGTAAGCAAAGAAAGGCGAGCCGGATTCGCCGTCCCTCCGCTAGCGCTCCGGGCACGCTGCGTTGCTCGGCCTGAACGGGGTGCGCCGCAAACTCGCTTCGCTCAAATACGCGTCGCCCCTGATCCGTTCAATCCTGCGCTACTCGCCGGCTCATAACGGCGAGAAGTCACTACGGGGCATTGCTTCGCTTGCCCCATTAATTTCAAACCGACTGTTTTTGGGCGTTCTCAGAGGTGTTTTTGTTTTCATCTTGCAAGTTCACCCAAGACACATGCACCAGAGGTGGGGCCACGGGTTGGGGCGATATGGCGAGCTTGCGAGTGTGAGCCCCGGCCCGTGGCCCCGCCTCTGGCCACCACTGAACTCAACGTTCACTGTCAAATCACCAGCCCTGGCCCCTTTCGCCTTGAGTACGAACTTTCAAATGCGTAAAGACGACCAACGCCGCACGAACTCGCGTTGCGCTTCGGTTTCAGGGCTGTGCGGCTCCTGCGCGTGTTTATCGACGGCTTGCCATTTACGGGCCAGCAAGTCCAGCGCCTGCTGCGGTGGCAGGCCTTGGCTCACGAGCCAGGTGGCGGCCACCGTGCCGGTGCGGCCGATGCCGGCGCGGCAGTGCAGGTAAACCTTGCCGCCTTGGTCCAAGGCGGCTTGCATATCGCGCAAAATGGCCTGCATGCCTTGTTCGCTGGGCACACCGAAGTCGGTGATGGGGTGATTGATGCGTCGGCCAACACCTTGCGGACCGGGAACGGGTTGGTACACCGGCACCGGGTCGTCAGTTGAAGTCAGGTCCACAAAGTGGGTGATGCCCATATCGGCCAATGCGGCCAAACGTTCGGGCAGGGCCTCCACACCGACCAGCCCCGGGTGTTCGCCCGCCAGCACCCGGCCCGTCCACAGCCAATAGCTGTTGCCAAAGGGCCGCGCTGCACCATCGCCACGGCTTTCTTGGGCGATGTCGAGCACGGTCGCAGGCGTTTGCGGGCTCAATGTGCCAGGATCTTGGACAGGAAGTCTTGCGTGCGTTCGTTTTGCGGGTTGTCAAAGAACGCAGCGGCCGTGTTTTGCTCGACGATCTGGCCCTGGTCCATGAAGATCACGCGGTCGGCCACCTGACGGGCAAAGCCCATCTCGTGCGTCACGCAGATCATGGTGATGCCCTGATCGGCCATCTCCACCATCACGTTGAGCACCTCGCCCACCATCTCGGGGTCGAGCGCCGAAGTCGGCTCGTCAAACAGCATGATCTTGGGCGTGAGGCACAGGGCGCGGGCAATCGCTACGCGTTGCTGCTGGCCGCCGGACAACTGCAGCGGGTACTTTTGCGCCTGCTCGGCGATGCGCACGCGCTTGAGCTGCTGCATGGCGCGTTCCTCGGCTTCGGCCTTGGGCACCTTGCCCACCCACATGGGCGCCAGCGTCAGGTTTTCCAGCACCGTGAGGTGCGGGAACAGGTTGAACTGCTGGAACACCATGCCGACCTGGCGGCGGGCCGACTCGATGGACTTCACGTCGTCGGTCAGCTCGACACCGTCCACCGTGAGGTGGCCGGTCTGGTGTTCTTCGAGGCGGTTGATGCAGCGGATCAGGGTGGACTTGCCCGAGCCGGAAGGTCCGCAGACCACGATGCGCTCGCCACGCGCCACCGACAGGTCGATGTCACGCAGCACATGGAAGTCGCCGTACCACTTGTTGACTTTGGAAAATTCGATGATGGGGGTGCTCACGTTACTGTCTCCGGGTTCCGGTGTTGAGGTGGCCTTCGAGCCACTGGCTGTAGCGCGACATGGCAAAACAGGCGATGAAATAAATGGCCGCCACGAACAGCTGCCCTTCGATGAAGAACTTGCGCCAGTCGGCATCGCCCAGGGCCAGCTGCACCGCACCCGTGAGGTCGTACAGGCTCACGATGGTCACCAGCGAGGTGTCCTTGAAGGCGCCAATGAAGGTGTTGACGATGGACGGCACCACCAGGCGCAGCGCTTGGGGCAGCACGATCTTGCGCTGGATCTGCCAGTAGCCCAGACCCAGCGAGTGCGCCGCTTCGATCTGGCCTTTGGGCACGGCCTGTAGACCGCCGCGAATCACCTCGGCCAGATAGGCGGCGGTGAACAAGGTCATGCCAATCAGCACCCGCACCAGCACATCGATCTTGGTGCCCTGCGGCATGAACAGCGGCAGGATGAACGAGGCCATGAACAGCACCGAAATCAGCGGCACACCGCGCACGAACTCGATGAAGATCACGCACAGCGTGCGGATGGCCGGCAGCTTGGACTGCCGACCCAGGGCCAGAAAAATCGCCAGCGGAAACGCCACCACCAGGCTCACGCTGGACAGCAGCAAGGTCAGGGGCAGGCCGCCCCAGCGCTCGGTGTCCACGGGTGTGAGGCCGGCCACGCCGCCCTTCATGAGCAGGTAGAACACGGCATACACAGCCACCCAGGCCAGCACCAGGGCCGGACGCCAGAAGCTGCGCAGGCAGCTGAGCACCAGCAGCGTCACCAGCAAGCTGGACGCGATCAGCGGGCGCCATTGCTCGTCGTAGGGGTAGCGGCCAAAGAGGATGAGGCGGCCTTTTTCGGCCACCACGCCCCAGCAGGCGCCCACGCCTTCGGCGGCCCGGCAGGCGGCGTTGTCGGGCTGCACCACGGCGTTGAACACGGTCCAGTTCAGCAGGGGCGGCAAGGCCCACGCCAGCAGGGTCAGCACCAGCAGGGTCAGCAGGCTGTTGGCCCAGCCGTCAAAGAAACGGCTGCGCAACCAGGGCAGCAGGCCCACCTGGTTGGCGGGTGGCTGGCGTGGCGCAATGGGGGTAAAGACAGCGTGGTTCATCAGCGGTCCTTGATCTGCACGCGGCGGTTGTAGAGGTTCATGAGTGCCGAGGTCAGCAAACTCAGGCTCAGGTAGCACAGCATCACCACGGCAATGCACTCGATGGCGCGGCCCGTCTGGTTGAGTGCGGTGGAGCCGATCGAGACCAGGTCGGGGTAGCCCACGGCCACGGCGAGCGAAGAGTTTTTGGTCAGGTTCAGGTACTGGCTGGTGAGTGGCGGCACGATCACCCGCAGCGCCTGGGGCAGTTGCACCAGGCGCAATTCGGCCGCACGGGGCAGGCCCAACGCCACAGCCGCTTCGTGCTGGCCATAGGCGACCGACTGGATGCCCGAGCGCACCACCTCGGCGATGTAGCCCGAGGTGTAGACCGTCAGGCCGATCAGCAAGGTCAGGTATTCGGGGGTGACCGATCCGCCGCCGATCACGTTGATCTCGGTGGCTTCAGGAATGCTGAGCTCGCCCGGGGCGCCCCCGGCCAGCCAGCCCAAGGCCGTGACAGCCAGCAAAATCAGCACACCCGTGAAGTGGGTGCGGGCCGGGTGGTATTGCCCGGTGGCTTCAAATTGGCGCAGGGCTCGGCGTGCCCAGAATCGCCAGGCCAGCACACCGGCCAGCAAACCGACCACCGTGCCCCAGTGGCCCGCCGACCATTCGGGCAGCGGGTATTGCAAACCGTTTTTGCTCAGGAACACGCCCGCCAGTGGTTTGAGCGGCGCTTCGATGGTGGGCAGCAGTTCGGTCATGGCGAAGTACCACATGAACAGCTGCAGCAGCAAGGGCACGTTGCGCGTGACCTCGACGTGCACCGCGCACAGGCCGCGCACCAGCAGGTTGTTCGACAAGCGGCCAATGCCGATCAGGGTGCCCAGCAGCGTGGCCAGCACGATGCCCACCAGCGCCACACGCAATGTGTTGGACAGACCCACCAGGTAAGCGACCCAGTAGCCTTGGGCCGAGTCGAACTCGAACAGGCTCTCGCCAATGGCAAAACCTGCGGGTTGCAAAAAGAAATCGAAGCCGCTCTGGATGCCGCGCGTGCGCATGTTGGCAAAGGTGTTGGACATCAGGTAGCTGACGGCCAGCACGAGCAGCAAAATGGTCAGGATCTGGTAGACCAGGCCGCGAAAGGACTGGCTGCGCCAGGACCAGGCGCGGGCGCGGGGAGGAGGGGGTGGTGCGGGTGGGATCATCATCGTGCATCGGCCCGCACGAGGCGGGCCGATGTCCTTTCTTGGGGTCAGTGTTTGTCTGGGTCAGAAAACACCAGGGGGTCGATCAGCGCACGGGTGGTGCGTACATCAGGCCGCCTTTGTTCCACTGGTTGTTCAGACCGCGTGGCAGTTTGAGGGTGGACTTGGGGCCCACATTGCGCTCGAACATTTCGCCGTAGTTGCCCACGGCCTTGATGGCGCGGTAAGCCCATTCCTTGTCCAGACCCAGCAGTTTGCCGGTGTCTTCCGAGGTGCCCAGGATGCGCTGCACCACGGGGTCGGTGCTGCTCTTCATCTGGTCGACGTTGGCTTGGGTGATGCCGTACTCTTCGGCCTCGATCAGGGCGTAGACCACCCATTTGACGATGGCGAAGAATTCGTCGTCACCCCGGCGCACGCTCGGGCCCAGAGGTTCTTTGGAGATCAGGTCAGGCAGGATGACGTGGTCATCGGGGTTGGTGGCTTCCTTGTTGCGCACCGAGGCCAGGCCCGATGCGTCGGTGGTGTAAGCCTGGCAGCGGCCTGCAAAGTAGGCCTTGTTGGTGGCTTCCTGGGTGTCAAACACCACAGGCTTGATGTTGAGCTTGTTGACTTTGGAGTAGTCGTTCAGGTTCTTTTCGGTGGTGGTGCCCGACTGCACGCAGACGGTGGCGCCTTTGAGTTGCTTGGCGCTGGTGATCTTGGATTTCTTGTTCACCATGAAGCCCTGGCCGTCGTAGTAAGTGGTGCCGGTGAAGTGCAGGCCCAGCGAGGCGTCGCGGTTCAGGGTCCAGGTGGTGTTGCGCGACAGGATGTCGATTTCACCGGCTTGCAGCACGGCAAAACGCTGTGTGGCGTTCAGGGGAGTCCACTTGACCTTGCTGGCATCGCCCAGCACGGTGGCGGCCACGGCCTTGCACACGTCCACGTCCAGACCGGTCCAGTTGCCTTGGCTGTCCGCAGCGGCAAAGCCGGGCAGGCTGGGGTTCACGCCGCAGTTCAGGGTGCCGCGCGACTTGATGGCATCCAGGGTTTTGCCCGCCATGGCCGGTGTGGCGACGGCGCCCAGCAAAGCGAACATGGAGGCGGCCAGCAAAGGGCGCTGAATCAGGTTTTGGACAAATTTCATGGATCAACCTCATCGAATTTAAAAATTCATTCTTGCATGAAAAAAACGCCCATTTACCCCGGGTTATCACCGAGCGGCAGCCTGCGGGGCGCGGATTTTGGGGGCTTTGGCCGATTTGGGACAATACGGGCATGACACAAGAACTCACCCTCACCCGCCCCGACGACTGGCACCTGCATGTGCGCGACGGTGCCGCCCTGAACGTGGTGGTGCCGCACACCGCCGCCCAATTCGGTCGCGCCATCATCATGCCCAACCTCAAGCCGCCCGTGACCACGGCCGAGCAGGCGCTGGCCTACAAGCAGCGCATCCTGGCCGCCGTGCCTGCGGGCATGGCCTTTGAGCCGCTCATGACGCTGTACCTGACGGACAACCTGGCCCCAGCCGAAATTGCCCGCGCCAAGGCCGCTGGCGTGGTGGCCTGCAAGCTTTACCCGGCAGGGGCCACCACCAACAGCGACGCGGGTGTGACCGACCTGCGCAAGATCTACCCCGTGCTCGAAGCCATGCAGCGCGAAGGCGTGCTGCTGCTGGTGCACGGCGAGGTCACCTCGTCCGACATCGACCTGTTCGACCGCGAAGCCGTGTTCATCGAGCAGCAACTGATCCCGCTGCGCCGTGACTTCCCGGGCCTGAAAATCGTGATGGAACACATCACCACGAAAGAAGCTGCGCAGTACGTGGCCGCGGGCGATGCCAAACTGGGCGCAACCATCACCGCGCACCACCTGCTGTACAACCGCAACGCCCTGTTTTTGGGTGGCATGCGCCCGCATTACTACTGCTTGCCGGTGCTCAAGCGCGAGACGCACCGGGTAGCGCTGGTGCAGGCCGCCACCAGTGGCAACAACCGTTTCTTTTTGGGCACCGACAGTGCCCCGCACCCAGCGCACCTCAAAGAGCACGCCACGGGTTGTGCCGGTTGCTACACCGCGCACGCCGCCATCGAGATGTACGCCGAGGCCTTCGAGCATGCGGGCGCGCTGGACAAGCTCGAAGGCTTTGCCAGCTTCTTCGGGGCCGATTTTTACGGTCTGCCGCGCAACACCGGCACCATCACCCTGCGCCGCGAGAGCTGGACGCCCGCTGAAAGCTTTGCCTTTGGCGAGGCCGAACTCAAGCCTCTGCGCTCTGGAGAAAGCCTGCCGTGGCGTCTGGTGGCGGGCTGAGCCCCAACCGGGCCGGGCACCGCTGCGCACCCGCATCGAGCCTGGGCGTGTCCGACATCGATTGGGACGCGCCTTGGTTGGCCGACTGGCGGGCGGTGGGTGAGCCCATCGCACGGCAAGTGGCGGCAGGCATGCCCCAGCCCGAGGCCTTGAACGCGGCGGGCCGTGCCCCGGTGCGCTTTGTGCCGCAAGCCGACTTGCCGGAAGGCCAGGCTTATGAAGATTTCATTTTTGCCACCGGCCAAGTGCCGACCCGCGAGGGCTTGCACGATTTCTTCAACGCCCTGTGCTGGATGCATTTCCCGCTGGCCAAAAAACGCCTGAACCAGTTGCAAGCCCAGGAAATCGCCCGCGCGGGCGTCGGACAGGTGCGCGGCCCGGTGCGCGATGCCGCCACCGTGTTCGATGAAAACGCCTTGCTGATCCAGCCTTCCGATGCGTTGTGGGCCGCCTTGACCGAGCACCGTTGGCGCGATGCCCTGGTGGTTTTGCGCAGCGAGTGGGCGCGCACACGGCTTTGGACCTTTGGCCACGCCGCGCTTGAAAAAGCGGTGCAGCCCTACAAGTCGATCACTGTGCACCTGTGGCGTGTGCCGCAAGGCGTGGCGCAGGCCGACCTTGATGCCTGGCTGGCGCAAGACCTCACGCCTGAAAAACTGGCCCGCAAACCTTTCAGCCCCTTGCCGCTGCTGGGTGTGCCGGGCTGGTGGCCCGCCAACGAAGACCCGGCCTTTTACGCCGATGCTGGCGTCTTCCGCCCCCGCAGGCGACAGCACTTGGCTGAAAAACCGTACGCCAATGCGGAAATCACGCCACCGGCTTGATTTTGCAGACTGACACCCTAATATTCGACCCAACGTGCCCGCGTCTTCGGGTGAAAGTGAAACCTGTCATGAAACGTATTTTCTTGTTTGTCTTGACCAACTTGGCCGTGGTGGTCGTGCTGGGCATCGTCGCCAATTTGTTGGGCGTCAACCGCTTCCTCACAGCCAATGGCCTGAACCTGGGCGCCTTGCTCGGTTTTGCGTTGATCATGGGCTTCGGCGGTGCCATCATTTCCTTGCTGATTAGCAAGCCCATGGCCAAGTGGACATCGGGCGTGAGGGTGATCAACCAACCGGCCAATGCCGACGAAGCCTGGATTGTGGACACCGTGCGCAAGTTCGCTGACAAATCCGGCATCGGCATGCCCGAAGTGGGCATCTTTGAAGGTGACCCCAACGCCTTTGCGACGGGCGCTTTCCGCGACTCGGCCTTGGTGGCCGTGTCCACCGGTTTGCTGCAGAACATGACGCACGAAGAGATCGAGGCCGTCATTGGCCACGAAGTGGCGCACATCGCCAACGGCGACATGGTCACCATGACGCTGATCCAGGGCGTGATGAACACCTTTGTGGTGTTCATCTCCCGTGTGGTGGGTTATGCGGTGGACAGTTTCTTGCGCAAGGGCGACAGCGAAAACTCCGGCCCCGGCATTGGTTACTACGTCACCACCATCGTGATGGACATCGTCTTGGGCTTTGCCGCCGCCATGATCGTGGCCTGGTTCAGCCGCCAGCGCGAGTTCCGCGCCGACGCCGGTGCAGCCAAGCTGATGGGCCGTAAGCAGCCGATGATCAACGCCCTGGCCCGCCTGGGCGGTGTGCACACGGCCGAGTTGCCCAAGAGCATGGCCGCCATGGGCATTGCCGGTGGCATCGGCCAGCTGTTCAGCACCCACCCGCCCATTGAGCAGCGCATCGCTGCGCTGCAAAACAGCGCGGGCTGATTCCAGTTGGTTGGTGTGGGAGCGAGCCCCTGCTCGCGAATGTGGGCTGAGCGATATCAGCCATTCGGCCGCAGGGGCGGCCTCCCACAAAAACCGAGCAAACCAAGCCCCCTGTGGGAGCGGGCCCCTGCTCGCGAATGTGGGCGTAACCGAGGTGACCTGAGCTCTCGCGGAGTCGCCTTAAGATGTTGGGGTGATTCATTTTTGCCTGGGTGTTTGCGCATGAAGCCGCGCAAAACCTTTTTCTCTCCCCCGCGTCAATGGTTGCTCGCCCGCCATCGCAGTCGGCGCTCGTTTGCAGGCTGGCCTGTGGCCGTGCGGGGCATGGTCTGGATGGTTGTGGGCGGGATGCTGTTTTCCTTGCTCAACACCATCGCCCGCGAACTGACCTTGCATCTGGACGTTTACCAGTCCCAGTTCCTGCGCTATCTTTTTGGCTTGATCTTCATCCTGCCCTGGGTCTGGCGCGACGGCTGGCGTGCCTACATGCCGGTCAACATGGTGGGTCAATTCTGGCGCGGTGGGGTACACACCCTGGGCCTGATCCTGTGGTTCACCGCCTTGCCCAAAATTCCGCTGGCCGACATGACCGCCATTGGGTTCACCGGGCCGATTTTCATCATGATCGGTGCGGCCTGGTTTTTGGGCGAGCCCATGCGCAAAGACCGCTGGATCGCCGCCATCATTGGTTTTGCGGGCGTTCTGGTGGTGGTCTTGCCCAAAATGTCGGGCGAGGGCGGCTGGTTCAATCTGGTCATGCTGGCTTCGTCCCCCGTTTTCGCGGCGTCCTTCCTTATCACCAAAGCGCTGACCCGTTACGAAAAACCCGGTGTCATTGTGCTGTGGCAAGCCCTGACGGTGTCGGTGCTCAGCCTGCCCATGGCCTTGCCGCATTGGCAAATGCCCACGCCCATGCAGTGGCTGGGTTTTGCCGCCACGGGTGTGCTGGGTACCTTGGCCCACTATTGCCTGACGCGGGCCTTTGCCTTGGCCGACATTTCAGCCACCCAATCGTTGCGCTTTCTGGACCTGGTTTGGGCGTCCTTGTTGGGCTGGCTGGTGTTTGGCGACGTGCCCAGTCAATCGACTTGGCTGGGTGCGTTTGTCATTTTGTGGGCGACCGTCTGGATTGCCCGCAGAGAAGGACGGAGAAAGCTGGTCGTGCCCGATTGACGGGGTATATTGCCGCGTCAACTCAGGGAGAGCTTCGTGATCGACATCGAGCCCTTGCGCTTCGCTTGGACCCGGGCGGGCGCTGACACATTGGCTTTGGGCCGTTTGCATGTGCCGCCTGGCCAAACCGTTTTCCTGCATGGCCCCAGCGGCTGCGGCAAAAGCACCTTGCTGGGCCTGTTGGCGGGTGTGCTGTCGCCGCAATCTGGCCGTGTGCGCCTGCTGGGGCAGGACTGGGCGGCTTTGAAGCCGGGGCAACGCGACGCCTTTCGGGCGGACCATGTGGGCGTGATCTTTCAGCAGTTCAATCTGCTGCCCTACTTGAGCGTGCTGGACAATGTGACCTTGCCTTGCCGCTTTTCGCCCCTGCGGCGCTCGCGCTGCCAATCGGCTGGCGGAGCCGAAGCGGTGGCCCAAAGCTGGCTTGGGCGCATGGGTTTGTCCGAAGGCTTGTGGACGCGCCGCGCCGATGCCTTGTCGGTGGGCCAGCAGCAGCGCGTGGCTGCAGCCCGCGCCCTGATCGGGCAACCCGAATTGATCTTGGCCGACGAGCCGACTTCGGCGCTGGATGCGGCCTTGCGCCAAGGCTTCATGGATTTGTTGCTCCAGGCCGCACGCGACGCGGGCAGCACCCTGGTCTGCGTGAGCCACGACGAGCAGCAGGCGCTGCGCTTTGATGTGCAGTGGTCCTTGCCCGCATTGCAGCAAGCCGAGGTACCCGCATGAACAGCCTGTTGGGCATCGCGCGGCGCAGTGCCTGGAACCGCCGCAGCACGCTGGCGTGGGTGGTGGTGTCGCTGGCGCTGGCCACCGCCTTGCTGTGGACGCTGGAGCGTTTGCGCCACGACATTCGCCACAGTTTTTCGCAGTCGGTCAGCGGGGTCGACCTGATTGTGGGCGCCCGCAGCAGCCCGGTGCAGCTGATGCTGTTTTCTGTGTTCCACATCGGTAGCGTGCCGCAAAGCATGTCCATGGACAGCGTGCAACAGCTGTCGCAGCACCGTTCGGTGTCCTGGGTCGTGCCCTTGAGCCTGGGTGACTCGCACCGGGGTTTTCCGGTGCTGGGCACCACGCCCGCTTACTTTCAGCACTTTGCCTATGGCGACAAGCAGCCGCTGGTTTTGCAGCAAGGGGCGGTGTTTGCGGGCAATCTGGATGGTTTGTACGAAGCGGTGATCGGTGCCGAGGTGGCGCACAAAATGGGCTATGGCCTGGGCCAACGGATCACGCTGGGCCATGGGATGCACGACCATGACCATGACCACGAAGGGGCAGGCACCGACGAACACGCCGACAAGCCTTTCAAAGTCGTTGGCATTCTGGCGCCCACGGGCACCCCGGTGGACCGCACAGTGCATGTGAGCCTGCAGGCCCTGCAAGCCTTGCATCTGGACTGGGTGGCCGGCGTCCCCATGCCAGGTGGGCAGATCCCGGCCGACCAGGCACGCAAATTCAACCTGGAGCCCGAAGAAGTCACCGCCGCCTTGGTGGGTCTGAAAAGCCGGGCGGCGGTGTTCAATGTGCAGCGCTTTGTCAACCAGTACGAGGCCGAGGCTTTGATGGGCGTGATGCCCGGCGTGGCGCTGGGGGAGCTGTGGTCGGTGTTGGGTGTGGGCGAAAACGCTTTGCTGGCCGTTTCGGCCCTGGTCGCTTTGGTGAGCGTGGTTTCGCTGATGGCGGTGGTGCTCGCGGGACTGAATGAGCGCCGCCGTGAACTGGCGGTGCTGCGGGCTGTAGGTGCCGGGCCGCGCCATGTGCTGGGCCTGCTCACGCTCGAAGGCGTGTGGGTCACCTGCGCCGGAGTCGTGTTGGGCGTGCTGCTGGCCCAGGCGGGCATGGCGCTGGCCACGCCTTGGCTGCAGCAGTCGCTGGGCATCCGCTTGCAAACGGCCGCGCCTTTGCCGTCACAACTGGCTTTGGCGGGCGCGGTGTTGTTGGCTGGCTTGCTGGCCAGTTTGGGGCCAGCGTGGCGGGCTTACCGTTTATCCTTGGCCGACGGCTTGTCGCCGCGCGTATGAACACAAAGGACCAGGGATGAACCGCAACACCATGATGAAGGCAGGGCTGTGTGCTTGGGCGCTTTGGCTCACGGGCCAGGCCGTGGCGCAAAGCGTGCGTGACACGGTGCGCGAGACCGTGCCGCAGGTCCAACCGGCTTTGTCTGGCGAGGCCCCGCCGCCCGGTGCCAGTGTGCCCGGCCCCACACGCACCATTGGCTGGGAGCAACTGATCCCGGCGGGTTGGGACCCTTACAAAGACCTCAAGGCGCTGAACCTCGATGGCCTGAAAGACAACGACCCCAAGGCCGAAGAGGCGTTGAAGAAGATGCGCAAGATGTGGGACAACGCCCCCATCAACCCGCTGATCCTGGGGCAGAGCGTGCGTTTGCCGGGCTACATGGTGCCGCTGGAGGATTTGCCTGAAGGCACCAAGGAGTTTTTGCTCGTGCCCTACTTTGGCGCTTGCGTGCATTCGCCGCCACCGCCTGCCAACCAGATCGTGCATGTGGTCCTGGACAAACCCACCAAGCGCTTTCGACTCATGGACACCCTGTGGGTCACCGGCCCCTTGAGCGCCACCAAAACCGACTCGCACATGGGCGTGTCCAGCTACCGCATCGACGCCAAGCAAGTGACCCCGTTCGCAGAGAAAAAGTGAGAGGGGTTCTTGCGGGCATTCGGCCGCAGGGGCAGCCTCCCACAGGGAGCAGCACCTGGTTTCTTATTCAGAGGACTGCTGTGTGGGAGCGAGCCCCCGCTCGCGAATGGCTTCAAATCGCGAATGTGTGCAACGCGTTTCAATCCGAGTTCGATATCCCGGAAGCCACATGCCCCGATGGCACATGCCGCGCAGCCGATTCGATGTGACCGGTCTGGTCGTCAAAGAAAAAGTCCGGCTCGAACTCGCGCAAAAACTCACCCTTGGGCAAGCCGCCCAGAAACATGGCTTCGTCCACCTCGATGTTCCAGTCCATCAGTGTGCGGATGGCGCGTTCGTGCGCCGGGGCGCTGCGGGCTGTAACGAGTGCGGTGCGAATCCGCATGGCGGGCGTGCCCTCTTGCTGCAAGCGGTGCAAGGCGGCCAACAGGGGCTTGAACGGTCCAGCCAACAAGGGCTGCCCGGCCTTGTCTCGTTCGTGGGCCTGAAAGGCTGACAGGCCCTCGGCCTGAAACACCCGCTCGGCCTCGTCAGAGAACAGCACCGCATCGCCGTCAAAAGCGATGCGCACTTCGTGCGGGTTTGCCTCAGAGGCCAGCGCCGAATGCGGGTACACCTGTGCGGCAGGCACACCCGCATCCAGGGCTGCTCGCACATCGGACAAATGGGCCGACAAAAACAGGTTGGCGTTCAGCGGTTTGAGGTAGCGCCATGGCGGCTGGCCCCGTGTGAAACTGCCGCGCTGGATCGGCAGGCCGTAATGCTGCGCCGAGCGGAACACCCGCATGCCCGAGACCGGGTCGTTGCGCGACAGGATGACGACTTCAACCCGCTGTGCATCGGCATCGTTGAAAGCCAGCAGCTTGCGCACCAAAGAAAACGCCACCCCTGGCTTGGCAGGCTCTTCCAGTCGCCCCAGCTGCAGCTGCATATAAGCCCGGTCATCACCTTGCTCGAAGACCTGGTTTTCTTCTTCGAAGTCGAACAAGGCACGCGACGAGATCGCGACGACGAGTTGGCCTTCCAGGGATGCGGGCATATTCAGCGTTTGAAATTTAGCTGCGAAGAAACAGACGATACACCGGGTTGTCCGTCTCTTCCGCATACGGATACCCCAGCGCCTGCAAGAACTTGTCAAACGCCTTGCCGTCCTTGGGCGGTACCTGGATGCCCACCAAAATTCGGCCGTAATCCGCACCCTGGTTGCGGTAGTGGAAGAGGCTGATGTTCCAGCCCGGGCGCATCAGGCTCAAGAATTTGAGCAAGGCACCGGGTCGTTCGGGGAACTCAAAGCGCAGCAGACGTTCGTCCTGTGATAGCGCCGAATGCCCGCCCACCATGTGGCGGATGTGTTCTTTGGCCAGCTCGTCGTGCGTCAGGTCAATCGCCTTGAATTGCTGCTTGTTGAATTTGGCCGCGATCTTGGCGCTTTCTCCCTTGCCGTGGGTGCTCAAGCCCAGAAACACGTGGGCTTTGTCCGAGTCGCTCATGCGGTAGTTAAACTCGGTCACATTGCGCGGGCCACCCGGCAAGCTGCCGATCAGCTCCAGAAAACGTTTGAAGCTGCCGCGCTCTTCGGGAATGGTCACCGCAAACAGGGCTTCCTTTTCTTCGCCCACGTCGGCGCGTTCGGCCACAAAGCGCAGGCGGTCAAAGTTCATGTTCGCGCCGCACAAGATGGCCGCAAAGGTCTGGCCTTTGCATTTGTGCGAGGCCACATACTGTTTGATGGCGGCCACGGCCAATGCGCCAGCGGGCTCCACAATCGAGCGCGTGTCCACAAAAATGTCTTTGATGGCCGCGCACACCGCGTCGGTGTCCACCGTCATGTAGTCGTCCACCAAATTGCTGGCTACGCGGAAGGTCTCCTCGCCCACCAGCTTCACTGCCGTGCCGTCCGAGAACAGGCCCACATCGGGCAGCGTCACGCGTTGTTTGGCGTTCACCGACTGGATCATGGCGTCCGAATCGTTCATCTGCACGCCAATGACTTTGACGCCGGGGCGCACCGCCTTGATGTAGTTGGCCACGCCACTGATGAGGCCGCCGCCGCCAATGGCCACAAACACCGCATCGAGCGGCCCTTGGTGCTGACGCAGCATTTCCATGGCGATGGTGCCCTGGCCCGCGATCACGTCCGGGTCGTCAAAGGGGTGCACAAAGCTCAGGCCCTGCTTTTTTTGCAGCGCCACCGAGTGGTTGTAAGCGTCGGAATAGCTGTCACCAAATAGCACCACTTCGCCGCCCAGCGCTTTGACCGCATCGATCTTGACTTGTGGCGTGGTGGTGGGCATGACGATCACGGCACGGGTGCCCAGGCGGCTGGCGCTGAGCGCCACGCCTTGCGCATGGTTGCCAGCCGAGGCGCAGATCACGCCCTTTTTGAGCTGCTCAGGGCTCAGGTGCGCCATCTTGTTGTAGGCCCCGCGCAGCTTGAAGCTGTGCACGGGCTGCTGGTCTTCGCGCTTGAGCAGCACCTGGTTGCCCAAGCGGCGCGACAGGTTTTTGGCGGTTTCAAGGGCCGACTCGCTCGCCACGTCATAGACCTTGGCGTTCAGGATTTTGATCAGGTAATCGGCGGGTTTCAGGTGTGGGGTCGTCATGTCCGGCGCGATGGCGGACGTGCCGCATCGCCTATAAAAATATGGGCTTGATGATAACGGCCAAAAAAAATGCCCCAAGTCTTGCGACTTGGGGCAAATCCACCTTTTCAGAGGGTGGAGGAGACAAAGGGTGCATGCAAAAAAGCACGCCTGTTCGCAATTGTACGGGTGTTTTTGTTGCGTTGCAGCAAGTTAGGTGTCTCAAAATGCAAAAAATTGTCAAATCCCGAGATGCTCGCCCGCTGTTTGGGCTTTACCCGGGTTGGATAGCTGTCGCCCCCTGCACGAATGCTGGCCAGCCCTGCCAGCTCGAATATTTGTTTCCTCTGGCTTGAATATTTGCCATCCCCAAGTTGAATATTTGTCACCCCCGACTTGATCGGGGGTCCATGTCTTTTGCCTTCTTCGGCCATGGATACCCGCCTGCGCGGGTATGACAAAGAACAAATTCGGCATGTCAAAGAACAAAGTGGCTGTGACAAAGAACAAAGTGGCTGTGGCGAAGAACAAATTGAGCTTGGGTAACATACGCACAACCCATTTGCTGGCATAAGGCTGGCCACTCAACAAGGACATCAAGATGGAATGCACAGTCACCTGGACCGGCGCTGCCGGTACCCGCTCGGGCATGGGCTTTGTGGCCGAAACCGGTTCGGGCCACATCGTCAACATGGACGGTGCGCCTGACGCCGCCAAGCCAGAAAACGGCGGCCAGAACCTCGCGCCCCGCCCGATGGAGATGCTTTTGGCTGGCACCGGTGGCTGCACGGCCTATGACGTGGTGCTCATCCTCAAGCGGGGGCGGCATGACGTGCGCGGCTGCAGCGTCAAGATCAGCAGCGAACGCGCCGAGGTGGACCCCAAAGTCTTCACCAAGATCAACATGCATTTCACAGTCACAGCCAAAGGTGTGCCAGCCACTGCAGTAGAGCGGGCCATTGCCATGAGCCACGACAAATACTGCTCTGCCAGCATCATGCTGGGCAAAACGGCCGAGATCACGACCAGTTTTGAGGTGCTTGAAGTGGCGTAAAATTCCGAAAAAATGGAATTGCTTTCCATAAATTCGGAAAACCATGCTGGATCGAACCCTTGCACAAACCATTTTTCAGGTCAGCCAGAATTTCCCTGTCTTGATGGTCACAGGCCCTCGCCAAGTGGGCAAAACCACTTTGCTGGCCATGTGCAGCGAAGGCGCCCGGGCCTACGTCACGCTGGACGATATGGACATGCGCCAACTGGCCCAGCAAGACCCCGCTCTTTTTTTGCAAACCTGGCCAGCACCCGTCACGATCGATGAAGTGCAATACGCGCCCCAACTGTTCAGCGCCATCAAAATGGCTGTTGACAAAGACCCGCGTAACGGACAGTTTTGGCTCACCGGTTCGCAAAAGTTCCAGCTCATGCAGGGTCTGACCGAAAGCCTGGCGGGTCGTGTGGCCATTGTCGATTTGTTGGGCCTGTCCCAGGCCGAGCAACAAGGTCGCGCCCGGCAATCCCGGCCTTTTTTACCCACGACCGACTGGATCGCTCAAGCTCGTAACACCGCTCAGCCTCAATCACTGCAAAGTTTGTATGCCCAAATCTGGCTGGGCGCTTACCCTCGCTTGCAAACGCAAGGTGCGCAAAGCCGCGATGTGTTCTACCGTTCTTACGTGCAAACCTATGTTCAACGCGATGTGCGCGAGCTGCTCAAAGTCTCGGACCCTTTGAGTTTTCACCGTTTTTTGGGTGTGGTGGCTGCCAGAACCGGGCAGCTGCTCAATTACGCCAACTTGGCCAACGAGGTGGACATCGACACCAAAACTGCCAAAGCCTGGCTGTCGGTGCTGGAGGCATCTGGCCTCGTCTATTTGCTGCAGCCTTACCACCGCAACTTGGCCAAGCGCATGCTCAAGTCACCCAAGTTGTATTTTTTGGACACAGGGCTGGCCGCTTACCTGACCAAATGGAGCTCGCCCGAAGCGCTGGAGGCGGGCAGCATGTCGGGTGCCATCTTGGAGACGTGGGCTGTGGCTGAAATTCTGAAAAGCTATTGGCACAACGGCAAAGAGGCACCACTCTACTTTTATCGGGACACCGAGCAAAAAGAAATTGATTTGCTCATTGAAACCGACGATGTGATTTATCCGGTTGAGATCAAGAAAACCGCTACACCATCCACACAGGCCAGCAAAGTTTTTGGCGCGGCAGAACACTTGGGTAAGAAGGTTGGCTCCGGGGTTGTGTTGTGCCTTGTGCCACGTGACGTGCCCTTGTCACCGAGTGTCACGGCCATACCCATGGCCTATCTGTAGACCCTGTATGCCATGACACAGCCAGGCTCAAACCCGGTGCGCCACCGTCGTCATCACCTTGGACGCAAGCTGCATCAGTGACTTGACGGGCCTGGGCAGCTCCACTGCCCCGGCCTTCATGGCCATTTGGGCGTGGGCCATTTCATCGGCTTTCATTTGCGCCACGATGGCGCGAGAGGCGCTGTCGGCTGCGGGCAAGCGGTCCATGTGGCTTTGCAGGTGCGCCTCCACCTGTCGCTCTGTCTCGACCACAAAGCCCAGGCTCACTTTGTCGCCCCCCAGCTTGCCTGCGGCATAGCCAATGGCAAAGGCCCCCGCGTACCAAAGCGGGTTCAAGAGCGAAGGGCGATCTTTCAGGTCCTTGAGGCGCTGCTGCGTCCAGGCCAGGTGGTCGGTCTCTTCGCGGCTGGCCTCGGCCAGTTGGGCGCGCAGGGCTGGGTCTTGGCTTGCCAAAGCTTGCCCGGTGTACAGCGCCTGGGCGCAGACCTCGCCCACGTGGTTCACGCGCATCAGCGCAGCTGCCTCGCGCCGCTCGGTATCGGTCAATTCCAGCTCAGCAGCAGGGGCCATGGGCGTGGGGCGGCTGGCACGGGGCTCGGCCCACAGGGTGCGCAATGCGCTGTCAGCAGCCAGGATCAAAGCATCGGTGTTCATAAAGGGTAGCTTATCAAAGAGCATTGAAATCTTGAGTGCAAGGGGAGACCGACTGGTTATTTATAGAAGTTAGGAAAGTGCAACTCTTGATTTGATGCTTTTGACAATCCTTGGAAGTTGTTGAATTCATTGATAAAAATAGAGTGAAAGTGATTCAATTAAAAACAACCTTTGCAGGCTTGTTGCAGAGATGCAACGGAAAAGACCTTTATTCTTTGAAAGTCTTGGAAAAGCCGCTTTGCTCTGGTGCAATACATGCAACCTTCCGAAATTGGAGGTTGGCTTAGTGTTTAGACAGGTGTTTTTCACCTCACGAACCCCAAGCTCTTTTTTAAACTTTGGAGAAATTTGCAATGAAAAAAACTCTGATTGCTCTGGCTGCTGTTGCTGCCAC